>Ga0214917_10002512_pt1 | contig 22189 bp, 13 predicted proteins | sample LL_1208_BB_MetaG_FD_177983 | JGI IMG/M metagenome (GOLD analysis project Ga0214917, IMG submission 177983) | Freshwater microbial communities from Lake Lanier, Atlanta, Georgia, United States - LL_1208_BB | ecosystem: Environmental > Aquatic > Freshwater > Lake | place: USA: Georgia | collected...
TCCAGAAAGCCGGAACGCGAATGCCGCCTTCATAAAGTGATCCCTTGCCATCCCGCAAAGGGGCGTTGAACTGCCGGGTTCCGCCGTTATCTGAGGTGAAAAAGATATGAGTACTCTTGGCTAGTCCGAGTTTCTCCAGCTCCGCATAAAGTTTGCCGATATTTTGATCCAAACATTCAATTGTGGCGGCGTATTCTGCCGCCATCCGATCTTTCTTGTCCGCGTATTTCGCGAGAAGTTCTGGTTTTGGCTCAAAGGGGGCATGAACGGCGTGGGGTGCGAAGTAGAGGAAAAAGGGGCCATCCTTATGTTCTATCATCCACTTGATGGTGGCATCGGTCATGACGTCGGTGAGTTCAGATCCGTCTTTTCGAAGATAAGCGTCCTTTTCGAACCCTAGGGCCTTGGGTTCCGTGAAATATTGGAAGCCACGTCCCAGAGGGCTGGCGGGGCCGGTCTTCCCGCGTCCTAGATTCCACATCCCCACCATGCCGGTCGAGTAGCCGTTGGATTTGAGAATATCGGCCAGAGTAAGAGTGCTGAACGGAAGTTCTGATTTGCTTTCAGCGGCCATAATTTTCTGTTGAGGGGATCCTGGGTTATGACGTTCATCGATCACGGTGTAGATGCCGTGGCGGGGTGTGTATTGCCCCGTCATCAGACAGGCTCGGGTGGGGGCACAATTTGGGGCACTGGCGTAGGCCTGTTTGAAAATGAGACCTTGTTTTGCCAAGGCGTCGATATTCGGGGTGGGCGCCAATTCACTTCCGGCAAAACCCACATCCCTCCAGCCCAGGTCATCAATCAGAATGAAAATAAAATTCGGCCGATCCGAAGCATGGAGTGAGCAGGCAAAAAAAAGACACAGAAAATGAACTAGGGATCGCATGCTCAAGGGTGAAACTTATAAGCACAAGGGGGTTGAGGCAATGAATGCTGACTAGGCATTCACCCTGAAATAATTACTGTTAGGAAAGAGTTGCTGATATAAACCAATAGTATGGCTTCGGTTGAAATCACCCGATTTGTGGAAGCATCCCTAGCTCAAGGCCTTTCGAAGACCAAGATTGCCCAGGCCCTGAAGACAGGCGGGTGGTCGGAGAGGGAAATTCAGTCAGCCCTCCAAGCTTTTTCTGATGCGGTGTTTCCCGTTCCCGTGCCCAGAAAAAAAGCCTCTAACTCGCCCCGGGAGGCGTTTTTCCACCTAACGCTATTCACTTCGCTCTATATTTGGGCGTGGGCTGTGGGTGCCCTCCTTTTTCAATTTACCAACATTGCATTCCCGTTGCCCTCGGAGTCGGCCAACGATTTTTTCGGGGAAATTCGCTGGGCGACGGCTTCGATCGTTGCGGCTTTCCCCGTTTTTCTTTTTATGCAGCACATCATCCGAAGGGAGATGGAGAAAGATCCCGGACTGGGAATCTCCCCGATCCGCCGCTGGCTAACTTATCTCACTCTCTTTGTGGCCGTGACCGTTCTCTTAACTGACCTTATCTTTCTTGTTTTGCGGCTTCTGGAAGGGGATCTCACTTCGCGTTTTCTCCTGAAGGTCGTGATCACGGGGTCTTTGTCGGGTGGAGTTATTTTGCACTATTTAAAAGAGCTTCGTTTAGGAGAGTCGGAAAAACAGCTGGTTCCATCCTTTCTTTCCGCGGCGCAACTCAAGGGCCTACTGATCGGTTTGATCGGAATTTCAGTGGCCGGGGCGATTTATGTCAGCGGTGGGCCCGTTAAAGCCCGCTATCTTGCTCAGGATCAGCAGCGGGTGAAGGATTTAAGGAGCATTTACTATGATGTGGATCGCTTTTATCAAAGCGAGGGACGCCTACCCACCGAGTTGGATGAGCTCGATAAAAGTCCCGCCACATTTATCGAGAACAAAAAGGATCTGATTACTGGCAAACCCTATGGGTATGCCGTGATTAATGGGAACACCATTCGGCTATTCAGTGATTTCCATCTTCCCAGCCCAAAGCGGGAGTCCAGCCAGGGAAGCCGGTCGTACTACAATGCTAGCGACGACAGCTTCTGGAATCACGGGGCTGGCAACCACTCATTTACAATTAAATTAGCGACCAAGAAAAAGAACTGACTTTTATCCTCCTAAAGAAGAAGAGTCGTTGTTTAGTGAGAGGACAGGCTAAGTCCTTGGCCCGAGCATGGCTTATGGTCGAATAAGTTTATCGATCTCATCAGTCTTGAGGTATCCGAGGGCGAGACAGGTTTCTTTCAGGGTCGAACTCTCATGGTGCGCCTTTTTGGCGCCTTTTAGACCATGTCGTGGTTGTCTTCAGCTAGGAGGTGAGCAGCTACCATTGGATCAAGCTACTAGAGATTAAAAGGCGATCGTGATTACTTGGCAAAGGTGGTCGGAGCATCGGCCGCAATGGCCGCATCGTAGTTAGCCTGTGCACGGAAGTAGTCGGCCTGCGCCTCGACCCCCAACACCTCGGCATCAAAAGTGAATTGCTCCCGAATTTGAAGATTCAGCAGGTCGGTGGCGCCGAGTTTGAGTCGTTCCTGCTCGGCGGATTGCAGTTGCCGGGCTAGGTCGACATTGCGATGAGTCTTCTTTAGGGCGTGGTAGGCGGCGTCCACGGAAACGAAAGCATCCCGAACATCCGCGACGATGCGGTCCCGGGTAAACTGTTTCTCCAAATTCAAGCGGGAGATCGCCGAGTCGGCCACTTCGACCCGACCTTCGGCTTCTCGTTGTTGTAAGGGCATTTTCAGCTGCACCAAACCCTCCAATTCCGTTTGCCCGTAAAAAGCGGGTTGTGCGGCCAGAAGGCCCACGTCGAGATTGGGTAGGAGGCTGTTTTTGGCGAGCCGCTGGTCGATGTCGGCTTTTTTGAGGAGAAGTTCAATCCGTCGCATTTCGGGGCGCTGAAAAACGGCCTTGGCCAGATCGGCGGTCATTCGGTTTTCTTCCAGCTGAAGTTGAGGCGGAAAGTTTTTTGGCAGCCGCTCCCGCGGGGCAATGATGGGCTGCGCGCTTTCAAGCGTGCGATAGAAAAGGGAAAGCTCGATTGCGCTGGCTTGAAACCGGCGTTTCGCCACCACCATGGCTATCTCACGGCTCACCACCATCTGTTGGTTATTGACCTGTACAATCGGGGCGGCCGCCCCGAGTTTCACCTGTTCCGCAATGGCGCTATCGCGATCCTGCGCGATACGCAGCAAATCCTCGGTCAGGGCGAGTCGTTGTCCGCTGGCTAACCAAGTGTAATAGCTGATCGTCGCGGCCCGGACGAAATCGAGATATTGGCGCAAAATAACCGGATCGGCCAATTCCTGGTCGATCTTGGCCTGCCAAAGCTTGGCACGCCGTTCGTCAATGACGCCGTCCTTAAGAAGAGGAATGCGCAGGCCCACCAGCCCCACCCCCTCACTATTGCCGAGAGAGTTGTTTTTGTTGTAATTGGGAAGGTAGCCGCTGCTCAACAGATAATAATCGGCATAGCTTGTGTACCCGCCATACACGTTCCCCCCCCAAAAGGGAAAGGGTTGGTCCAGAATGGCGTAACCGGCGGCCCCATTGTTGGGCCCAGCCAGGCTCTTGGCCCCACCGGAATTTAAATTGAGGTCAAAGGATCCCAAGGCCTGCCGGATCCGTCCCTTGGCGATGTCTTGGTCGATCAGTGCGGCAAGAAAGGGGGGGTACTGCTTTTTCACACTGGTGAGAACCTCCGGAAGGAGAAGAGGTTTTTCCGTAGCCCCATAAGAAAGCAGGGAGATACTGGCCCAGAGAAGCAGGGGTGCATAGGAGCGGGGCCAGCGGGAAACCATCGGTTGCGCGTTCATGGCTTTGTTGGATCGAGTTTTCCATCTTTATCGCTCACCACCGGAGGAAAACCGTTAATCTGTCGCCAGATTTCAAACCATAAAGGAACCTGTCTTAGCATGATCCAGGCGTTGACGCGGGTGCCTTGACGAAGCCAGCGGTCTTTTTCGGGCCAGCCCACCTTCACGGGCCCCTTCCCGTTGCCTCGATTCACGGTGTCCTCCGCGGGGGCAATCACGACCCGGAATTTTCCTGTTCCATCGTCCGTGGCATCCACAAAGACGACTTCTCCTCCGAACGTGCCAATCGCGAGCTGCGGCCAGCCAATCATTTGCACGGCGGGCCAGCCCTCAAAGGCCAGCCGCACCGGGCTACCTGGTTGACCCTCTTTGCGGGAGTGAATTAGAGGCATATCGTTGCCATCCACCATAATTTCCGCAAAACGACTATCGGTTTCTGGAATGATGACGCAGATGAGGGATCCTGGCCGAAGATAGGTGCCATCGGTGGCGGCCACATTCAGGACAATTCCATTTCGGGGAGACAGAATAATCTGTCGTTCGTTTTGGCTTATCTGGATATCGATGGATGAGAGATCCCGTTCGGCGGTCGCCACCTCGGTCAAGGCACTCCCCTTGGAAGCATGGGTGGCGGCGATTGACGCATCCATATCATTGGCGGTGCGCTTGAGGGCGGCGGCTGCGGATTTCCATTCCGCACTGGTGGAGTCGCGCGAGAGCGTGGCGAGTTCCAGATTGCGCTGGGATTCCAGCTGTTTGGTGTACAGCTCCTGGGTCCGGGTGAAATTTAACTGGGCCGTCTCAAAGGCAACCTTGGCCTGAGCCACTCGCTGCTCGGCACCTTCGATGGCCTGCCGTTTGGCCAACTCCTGTTGGGTGATCTGGGCGATCAAGGATTCCACGCGGCCCAGGGCGAAGTCCCGACGGCTCAGGATAGCCTCGCGCTGGGCTTTTAGATTGTTGAGCAGATTTGGGTCGTTGTCCTGAATCTCGATAATCAGGTCGCCCATTTTGACGCGTTGGCCTTCCGTGACGTGCAAATGCTTTACCCGACCTGACAACTGGGCCTCAATATTGATCCGGCGTTCCAGAGGATCAAAGGCAATCACCCGGCCGCTTCCGGCAATAAATTGCCGCCAGGGCAGAAAGCAGAGGGCAAAGACCAACAGTCCAAATCCGACAAGCAACAACCGCGCGACAATCATGGTAAAACGTGCCGAGGCAGCCAGGGATAGGGCGGGGAGGGTGGGGTTCGGGGTGGGGGAAGTCATTTTGTCGTGGGGGAAGAGCCATCGCTGAGATGGCAGGGTCCGAGCTTGATGATTTGATCGCACTTTTGGGTCACCGCGTGATCCCGGCTGGTTAAGACCACCGTCCAGGCCTGGGACTTTCCTAGAATAGCGGCGGAGAGCTGATTCAGGGATTCAGGGTCCAGCCCGTCGAAAAGCTCGTCGACAAGCAAAAGACTGGGGCGCTGAACCAAGGCCCGTGCCAGAAGAAGGCGGGTGCGCTGATTTCCGCTGAGCGGGGCACCCCCGATCTTCAGGCGGAGATTCAGTCCTTCCGGTTGATGCAATACCTGATCCAGCAAGCCTACCTTGGCCAGGGCGGATCGGATTTCATCCATCCCGATGTCGTTACGCCCGAGGCGAAGGTTTTCCATGATGGAGGCATCCACAATCTCATCCCGTCGCAGCAGCATGACCTTCTCTCGAAGGGCTTCCAGATACCAGTTGCGCAGGTCGAGACCATCGATCGTGACAAAGCCGGACTTGGGTTGGCGAAGCCCAAAAAGAATATCCAGCATGGTGCTGGCCCCGGATCCGTGGGGACCGACGATCGCGGCGCGGGATCCGGGTAGGATGCTGAAGCTGCGGTTGGCAAACAACGTGCTTCCGTCATAACCGAAGGTAAGCCCATCGGCTTGGATGTGGGCTCCGGCCCTGCGCTCGACCGACCTTTCTCCGTCCTCTCTCTCAATTTCGAGATCGAAGATATGGCCGAGCTTATCCATCGCCGCCATGGCGTCATACCAGGCCTCCAGTTTCTTTCCCATCTTGGCCAGAGCACCGACGATGGAGCCCATGATGAGTTCACTAGCGACCAGTTGTCCCAAGGTGATTTGTTGGCTGATGACCAGATATCCGCCGACGGCGAGCAGGGAGGCGGCGGCGAATACCTGCAGGGTCAACAGCCCGGTAATTTGGCGCATGAGGATATGAAAATGCCGCGCGCGTGCATGGACATAGTCGGTCGCAAGTTGATTGGCGCGCTCATAGGCCAGCCCATAACCCCCCGGACCCTTGAAAAGAAACGGGAAATGGGCAATTTCCTCAAACCAATTTACCAAGTCATATTTCATCCTCGATTCCTTGATGCTGCTTTCCACGGCTCCATGTCCAAACAACCAGATCGCCAGCCCGATCAGGATCAAAAGGACCGCCACAAACAGGAGCAGGATGGGATGGTAAAGAGATAAGAGGATCATCCCGATGACGGTGCTGAAGATCAGGTTGATGCCATCCAGAAGCAACAAGGAGGTACTTTTTTGGATGGTGACGATGTCGAGAAACCGATTGACCAACTCCGGGGCGTGGACCCCCTCCAGGGCCTCGGCTTTTACTCGGGGCAGTCGATAGGCCAAATCAGAGGCCGTACGGACAAAAACGCGTCTTTGAATAATGTCGGACGTGTAATACTGAAAGGCTGTGACCATGGCCTGAAGTGCCATGCAGGCAAAAAGGGCGAGCGAGAGAACAATCAATGCCTGGATATAAGGTTGAGACTGGCCGCCAAAGGCCAGATTACTCACCACGGCATCCACGGCCAGGGGGGCCGCCAAATAAAGAATTCCGGCGAAAAGAGAAAAGATGAGCAAGGTGCGGATGTCATGTTTCTCTGCCTGGAGTAAGGCAAGAAACCGTTTGGCGGGATTCATCCGGGGGTTGTCATGCGCATGGCAGCTCATTGCATGGGCAGGCCGCTCAGGCTGCACCACCGCGGCCTCGACCATGCTTTCGGGACTGTTGAGGCCGAGACTGCGAGCAAACTCCTTACGCGAAACCGTTAGGCGATGCGTGGGGTGGTCACCCTCAGCTACCCGAAGACGAAAAAGTCCCGCATGGGTAATCACCACCCAGCGAGACTCTTGGGCGTGCCAAATCACCACCGGGGTGTCGTGGTGCGCCTGCCAAATTGCCTCCACCAGCGGCATCCGCATGGGGGAAACGTGCATCGAGACCTCAGCTGCCGAGCTGACAAGCTGGTCAAGAGGATCGTTGCCGGTTTGAGCTGCATTTTGCACCGCTACGCAAGCACGATCATATTGGAATTCACTTCCGGTAATGGCGGCTAGCTGGGCCAAAAGTTGCGGAGTGACGTGGCCTGAGGAAGTTGGAGTGGGTGAATCAGGCATCGAGCTTATTTAGCGTAATTTGAGGGAAAGTCATGTACTACTGGAATTATCTTCCGGCATACGCAAGGGTCTGTATCTGCCTGACCCTGAGGCGTTACCACCCGAAGGCAGGGAGCCAGGATCCCGTTTTATTTGGGTCCAAAGAAGATAGGTTGAGATCTAAAAAACGGCCCGAGTCGTGGTTTGTGAGCCTTGGAGGAAGGGGGGCTGTTTTATGACTTGGGGCCAAGCATTTCTTCCGGGCGGACCCACTTTTCGAACTCCTCCGACTTGAGGTAACCAAGGGAAAGGCAGGCCTCCTTCAGGGTGGTGCCTTCCTTGTGGGCTTTTTTGGCTACTTCGGCAGCTTTGTCGTAACCAATTTTCGGGGAAAGTGCCGTCACCAACATAAGGGATTGATTGGTATACTCCTTTAATTTCACCGCATCGGCCTGAATCCCCTCCACGCAGAATTCCCGGAAACAGCGGCAGGCATCGGATAGCAATTGCACGGAGTGGAGAAAATTATGAATAATCACCGGCTTGAAAACGTTAAGTTCGAAGTTCCCCTGGGATCCTGCAAAACCGATGGCGGCGTCGTTTCCATGGACTTGGGTGCAAACCATGGTCATCGCCTCCGATTGGGTGGGGTTGACCTTGCCTGGCATAATAGAGGAACCGGGCTCGTTCTCCGGGAGGTGAAGTTCGGCCAAGCCCGCCCGGGGTCCGGATCCCAACCACCGGATATCGTTGGCGATTTTCATCAAGGCCACGGAAAGCGTGCGAAGGGCTCCGCTGGCGGCGACCAACGGATCGTGGGTCGCAAGGGCGTAAAACTTGTTTTTCGCCGAGACAAACGGGTATCCGGTCATTTTCGCCAAATGGGCCGCGGCCTTGACGGGAAAATCCTTATGGGTGTTGAGTCCAGTTCCGACGGCCGTTCCGCCCAACGCCAACTCGTGAAGTTCCGGAAGGCAGGCCTTGATGCGGGCCAGCCCGGCATCGATCTGGGCGACATAGCCGGAAAACTCTTGGCCCAAGGTCATCGGGACCGCATCCATGAGATGGGTACGGCCGATCTTGATGAGATCCCTGAATTCGGAGGATTTTTTGGCGAGGCCGTCACGGAGCTTTTGCAAGGAGGGCAGGAGTTCCGTCTCAATCTGGGCCACGGCCGCCAGATGCATGGCGGTGGGAAACGTGTCGTTTGAGGATTGGGACATGTTGACGTCGTCATTCGGGTGGACGGGTTTTTTGCTCCCCAGCGTTCCGCCAGCCAGTTCGATCGCCCGGTTGGAGATCACCTCGTTGACGTTCATATTCGTCTGCGTGCCGCTTCCGGTTTGCCAAACGCGCAACGGGAAATGCTCATCCAATTTTCCGTCTGCGACCTCGGTGGCCGCCCGGACGATGAGATCGGCCTTCTCCTTGGCCAGAAGACCGAGCTCCTGGTTGGCCAATGCACAGGCTTTTTTGAGGTGGCCAAACGCGTGAATCAGCGGGCCCGGCATTTTGTCGTGGGCGATGTGGAAGTGGTGAAGAGAACGCTCCGTCTGGGCCCCATAGTAACGATCGGACGGAACATCCACCGACCCCATTGAATCACTTTCCTTGCGGGTGGTTCCAGGGGTGGAGCCGGACGGTGTCATGCCAACCAACTTATGGAAGATCCGCATTGGCGCGAGCAAGAAAGGATATTTACCATGAATAGAGGATTAAGAATGTATTCACACAACATCTTGGATTTTCTTGCGTGAAAAGTCATGGGGCGTAGGCATGAGAGGCAATGAAGTTAAAGCGGTTGGAAATAGAGGGGTTTAAGTCCTTTTGCGATCGGACCGTTCTGGAGTTTCACCAGGGAATCACTGCCATCGTGGGCCCGAACGGCACCGGGAAGAGCAATATTTTGGACTCCATTCGGTGGGTTTTGGGAGAGCAGTCCGCCAAGGCGTTGCGGGGACAGGAGATGGCGGACGTTATCTTTCACGGTGCGGCCGGCCGAAGAGCCAGTGGGATGGCGGAGGTTTCCCTGACGTTTACCGATTGTGAAACAGTGTTGGGTACGGATTACCATGAGGTTCAGATTACCCGACGCGTGTTTCGTGACGGGTTGAGTGAATACGCCCTCAACGGAGCAAACTGCCGGCTCAAGGACATCCAGCGGCTCTTTTTGGACACGGGAATCGGCCGCGCCGCCTACTCCATTATGGAGCAGGGAAAGATTGACCAGATTCTTTCTTCCCGCCCGGAAGACCGGCGGGCGATCTTTGAGGAAGCCGCCGGGGTGATGCGTTTCAAAGTCCAGAAGCGTGAGGCCGAGCGAAAGCTGGAGGGAACCGAGGCCAACCTTTTGCGGCTGGCGGATATTTTGCGTGAGGTAAGACGTCAAATGGGATCCCTCCAACGTCAGGCAGGGAAAGCCCGGCGACATCGGGAGATTTTTGACAAGCTGAAGCGTTTGGATCTCGCCCTTTCCGCCCGGGAACGGGACCAGCTCTTGCTTAAGATTGATGAGTTGTCGAACACCGAAGCCAAAACCAAGGGGGATCTGGAGCGGGCCCATGCCGCCGAGGCCACCTGCGAGCAAGGAGTTCGATCTCAGAGGACCAAGTTGGAGGAGGCTGACCGGTTTTGGCGGGAAGCGGAGCGGGAAGTGGTGGCCGCCCGGGCCGAAGAAGTGCGATGCGGGGAGAGGGCCAGCATGCAGACCCAGCGGGCTGAAGAGTTGGGGGCGACCATTGAAAGGGCGCGGGGGGAAATCGCCTTGGCCGAGCGGCAGGCTTCCACCCAGGAGGATCTCATCCGCTCCTTGACCGCGGAGATGGAAAAAGTTTCGGCGGATTTTCAGCAGGCAGAGCAGATCTGCCTGGAGGCGCAGGAGCAGGTGGGGGTTGCCCGTCGGGCCAGGGAAGAGGCGGTTTCCCGCATGGAATCCATCCGGGCCCGGCGGGAATCCGCGCGGAGGGAGGCAGAGGGAGCGAGGGCCCGGGCCCATGCCGAGGAGGTTACCGTCCGGCAGCGCAGCGAGGTGCTGGAACGGGTCCGCCAGGAACTTTCAGAAAAGGAGGCCGAAGAGTCCCGGGAGAAAATGGGATTGGAAGAGCTGGCGAGACGCCATCAGGAGACCGAAGCGTTGGTGCCGCAAGCGCGGGAGAGGGTGCAAAGGGCGGAAGAGGATCTCCGACGGGCGGAGGCGAATTTGGTGGCGGCGGAGAAGCGGCTTTCCGAGGCCGAGGCCGAGAGAACCCTGGCTCGATCCCGGGAGGAGGCGATCCGAGAGCGCTCGACCGGCGAGGCGGAAGTATGTTTGAAGGTCTGGACGGAAAAGGGGCAAAGCGGTGCGGAGGCGATCTGGCCTTCGTTAAAAATCCGGCCCGGTTACGAGGCGGCACTTGCTCTGGCTCTGGGGCCTGTTTTGGACGGAGTGTTGGTCGATGATCTCGACCGGATGGCGGAAGCTTTGGAGGCGGGGGAAGCGGGTCCTTCAGGGGTTCTGATTTCGCGGCAGTCATCCTCCTCCGCCCTTCCCGATTGGTCTGAAGGAGCCTGGAATTTTGTCGAAGGTGCACCGGGTTGGGAACTGATCCTGCCCCGACTTCTGGCCGGAATCTGCATCGTGGACACTTGGGAGGAGGCCGGAAATCTCCATCGACTCCGCCCGGAAGCGACGGTGATCTGTCGCGATGGACGCATGATCAGTCCCCGTGGCTGGCAACGGCGCGGTCGAACCCGCCCCTCCCGTCCGGGCCGGCAGGAACTTGAAACCGCGCACGCCGTTTTGGAACGGGCTGGGGGGGGCGTGCAAGAGGCGATTGGTATTGTGGGTCAGGCCAAGGAAAAGATTCAGGAAGGCCGCGCCGAATTGGAGCGGGCCCGATCGAACGAAAAATCCGCTTCCCAGGCGCGGGATGAGGCGCGACGGGAGCACGACCAACGCGATGCCTTGGTGCGTGGTCTATCCTCGGAGACGGGGAGAAGGCGCGCAGAGATCGCCCGGCTTGAGCAGGAGATCGTGGTTCATCAGAGAACCGCGGCGGAGAAAAGTTCGGAGGCGGAGAAGCATCTTTCCGTGGAACAAGGGCTGGAGGGTGAAGCCACGCAAGCCGAGGAGAGGCGGCGGCAGGCGGAAGCGGAAGAGGCCAGGTTAAACGATCTTCTGACGGAGCGTCGGGTGGAGCGCTCGGCCCAACAGCAGAGAAGGGATTTGTGTGCCTCGCAGTTACAGCCGGCCGAAATTCGTCGAAAAGAGTTGGCCGACCTCGTGGCCAAACGTAGGGAGGAAATCACCGCGGACAGCGTTCGAATGGAGAATGCGCGGACGGAGGCCCAGACTTCCACAGAAGCCCAACAGGCCGCCGGTCAAAAAGCGAGGGACATCGAAGCTTCGACTTCAGGGCTGAAAGAGGCCCGGGATCATGAGGCAACGATTTTAACTCAGAAAGAGGAGGAGGTGGTGACTTGGCGGCAGGAGGCGGAAAAGTCGAAGGATCTGTTAGCCTCCTTGGCGCTCAAAAAATCCCAACTCGACCATCAAAGGCAGAACTTGGCCGATCGTCTCCAAAGAGAATACGCCACGGGACTTATGGATGCCAAGGTCGAGGGAGAGGACATGCCGCAGAGTGACGAGGATTGGGCGAAACTCCAGGAAGAGGCCAAGGGATTGAGGGAAAAGATGGAAGACATGGGACCGGTGAATACCGAGGCCATTTCAGAATATGAAGAGCTCGAGGGCCGTCTGAAGTTTCTGGAAACCGAGGAAAAAGATCTCACGACCGCGAAAGCCCAACTAGAAGAAGCGATCAAGAAGATCAATCAGACGACCCGACTATTGTTCGAGGAGACCTTTGATAAGGTCCGCGTGAGTTTTGGGACACTGTTTGCCGAATTGTTTGGGGGTGGGCGGGCAACCGTAAAGATGACCGAAGGAGACGACTCCCTGGAGGGGGGGATAGATATCGAGGCGCAACCTCCGGGCAAGCAACCCAAGAACATCTCCCAGCTTTCGGGGGGGGAGAAAGCCATGACCGCGCTGGCTCTCCTGCTGGCCATTTATTCCGTCAAGCCGAGTCCTTTTTGCGTGTTGGACGAGATGGACGCACCCTTGGATGAATCCAACACGGTTCGCTTTGTGCAGATTATTGAGCGGTTCGTGGAGAAGTCCCAGTTCCTCGTCATCACCCATAACAAACGAACCATGTCGGCGGCCGACCTTTTGTATGGGGTGACGGCAGCCGAACCAGGCGTGTCCCGCATGATGTCGGTGAAACTGACCCGCGAGGACGAAACTCCTCTCTTTGCCCAGGCGGCGGCCTGATCCGTCCGTGAAGCATTCCCCGGAGTCGCTACGTTCAACCGCGGAGCGGGTGGCCCGAAATGCGGGAATGGCTCTGCGAAAGGCGAAGGAGGAGTCGTTGCAGGTGGATGTGGCCGAGCAACATGATATCAAACTGGAACTGGATCGGCGGATTCAAGAACAGATCCGCAAAGAGATTCTGCGGGTCTTTTCGGATCACGGGTTTCTAGGGGAAGAGGGAGGGGAGAGCGCCCAACCGGGGCAGTACGAGTGGGTGGTGGATCCCATTGACGGGACGGTGAATCTATTTTACGGAATTCCCCATTATGCGGTCTCCATAGCCTGCCGATTGGACGGACGAACTCTGGCTGGGGCCATTTACGATCCCAACCGGGACGAGATGTTTATGACCCATGCGGGTGGAGGCTCCTTTTGTAACGGGAAACCGATTCGGGTGGCACCAAGGACCAAACTCGACGAGGCCATTTTGGCCCTCGGCTTTTCCAAGGGAAAAACCACGATCCAAAAGTGCCTCCAATTATACCATCATTACGGAGAAAAGGTTCGCAAACTAAGGGCCATGGGTTCCGCGGCTTTGGATTTGGCTTACGTCGCCTCGGGGAGGTTGGATGCCTACATTGAGCAAGGAGTAAGCCTTTGGGACGTGGCGGCTGGGGCCTTGATGGTGGAGGAAGCAGGTGGACAGGTGCGGATCAGCCCAGGGGACCCGGCTGGCAAGATTCACTTGGTCGCCAGCAACGGGCGCCTCCCCTTGGACATGGTTTAGGTCCGGCGCTTCCGCGATTGAAGAGGGGGCGGGATTTGGGCAGAACTAGTCCATGAGCAAGGTTCGCGTTCGTTTTGCACCGTCTCCCACCGGTCTGCTGCATATCGGGGGAGCCCGCACCGCCCTCTTCAACTGGCTCTATGCCAGACATACGGGGGGTACTTTTGTTTTAAGAGTGGAGGATACGGATCAATCCCGGAACACCCAGGAAGCGGTGGATGTCATTTTTCGCGGTATGCGGTGGTTGGGGCTGGATTGGGACGAGGGACCGGACGGCAAGGGAGGCTTCAGCGGGGACAGGGGGCCCTATTTCCAGAGCCAGAGGTCGTCGATTTATGCCCAGTATCTCGAAAAACTTCAGTCGGGTGGCAGGACCTATGAGGATGGCGGGGCACTCAAATTCCGCATGCCGAAAACCCCGGGGGTGGTGAAGGATCTGGTCTGTGGGGAAGTGACGTTTGATCGGACGATGGAGCCAGACCTGGTCATTCGGAGAAAAGACGGAAGCCCCGTGTTTCATTTTGTCAATGTGGTGGATGACTTGGAAATGGGCATCACCCATGTGATTCGAGGGGAAGATCATTTAACCAATACCCATAAGCACATCGCCCTATATGAGGCTTTAGGTGCGACGACGCCCCAGTTTGCTCACATTCCTCTCATTCTCAATCAAGGGGGATCCAAGATGAGTAAGCGGGATGAGGGGGCCGCCTTGGGGTTCTACGAGGAGGCGGGATATCTCCCGGCCGCAGTTCGGAATTATCTCTGCCTGTTGGGTTGGTCGCCGGGGGCCAACGAGGAGATTTTGCCCGTGGAGGAGCTCATCAAGCGTTTTGAGCTCACGAAGATTAACCGGAGCAACGCACGGTTTGACGGGGACAAGCTGTTTTGGATGAATGGGGAGTACTGGCGCTCCATGAGTGATGGAGATTTTCGCAAGTTCACGCAGGAATTTTTACAGCGCACTCGCCCAGAGGCCTCCCAGATGGACGCAAAGATGAGAGAAGGCCTGCTGAAGATCATGCGGGAGAAGGTTCGCACAGGACGCGAGTTGGCGGACTGGATGGATCCTTATTTGACCGAGGAATACGAGTATTCGGCGGAGAGCCGGAAAAAGCAGTTCTCCAACCCGGATGCAGCCAAACTGCTTGGCATGTTGGAGGCCGGCTTTGCCTCCTTGGGGGGAGGAATGGATGAGGCGAATGCCGAGGCGGTTTGCAAGAGAATCGCCGAGGAAGCCGCTTTACCCAAGCCCGCCAAGGTGATTCATCTGTTACGGGCAGCGGTTTCGGGTCGGACGGTGGGGCCCTCCCTCTTTGCCCTCCTGGTGGTGCTGGGGATCGACCGCGTTAAGGCCAGGTTATTGAGAACGAAAAAACTTTTGGAGGCGGGTCAACTGGGGGTTACCGCGTGACGTTCGCCACCAGCATCACTTTATTGCGGATCCTACTGGTGCCGCTTTTTGCCGGGGCTTTGCTTTATCATCAGGAATCCCACCTTGAGGGATACACCGGAAATGGTTGGTATTATGCGGCGGTTTTGCTTTTTGCTTTGGCGGCTTTTTCGGACGGCATTGATGGATGGATTGCGCGTCACTTCAACCAGCGGAGCGCCTTGGGGCGGATTCTGGATCCCGTGGCGGACAAACTCCTGCTGGTGACCGCCGTGGTACTGCTCGGAACCATTGGCGTTGCCGGAAAGGGGCGTTTACCCCTGTGGTTTCCTCTTTTGGTGGTGACCCGGGATTTGATTTTGGTTGCCGGAACCTTGTTGGTCGGAACCTTGGTTCATCATTACCATTTTATCCGTCCCCACTGGACGGGGAAGGTCTCCACGTTTTTCCAGATCGCCGTCATTTTGCTGGGATTACTTTTTCCCGGAGAACCCTGGATCCGGCCGGTGATCTGGGCGGCTGGGGGAGTGACCTTGATGTCCCTTGGAGTTTACGTCCTGCAAGGCTGGAAACTTTTACACACGAGCACCTATGGCGAACCCGGCCAAGGATGAATCCTCCCGGCCGGTCGTGGCCATCGTGGGAAGACCGAACGTCGGAAAGAGCGCCCTCTTCAACCGGATTTGCGGAAGAAGGATTGCCCTGGTCTTCGACCGCCCCGGGGTGACGCGCGACCGGCTGGTCGCCGATGCTGAATGGGAAGGAAGACCTTTTGTTTTGATCGATACCGGCGGTCTGGGGCTGGAGGACGGGAGTGGACTTCAGGAGGCGGTGGAGCGCGAGGCGGACCTGGCGATCGCCTCCGCCCAAAGGGTCCTTCTGGTGGTCGACGGAAGAGAGGGTTTGAATGTCCTGGATACCGAGGTGGCGAAAAGGCTCCGTCGGGCGGGGCAGAAAGTCACGCTGGTGATTAACAAGATGGACCCCGGGACCCAAGGAGGAAGAAGCTTGGAGTTTCAGCGTTTGGGATTCGGGCAGGGAATGCCTGTCTCCGCCGAGCACGGTCTCGGGGTAGGCGATCTGATGGAGCACATCGGGGAGGCTTGGGCCCAAAAGGATCGGGTGAAAGATGATCGCACCCGAATCGCCGTGGTCGGGCGCCCGAATGCGGGCAAGTCCTCCCTGGTGAATGCCTGGGTGGGGATTGATCGGACCATGGTGGCTCCTTTGGCGGGAACCACCCGGGATGCGGTGGATGTGCCGGCCCGGATCGGGGAGCATGAGGTGCTTTTCATCGACACCGCGGGCCTAAGACAGAAGCGGCGGGTGGAAGACCCCTTGGAGAAAATTATGGGAGGTCGGACGGCCCATGCCATCGACCGATGTCATTTGGCGGTCTTGGCGGTCGATGCGGTGCAAGGGGTTGGTTTGGTGGAGAAAAAAATCGCCGGACTGATCCAAAAAGCCCTGCGACCCTGTGTGGTGGCCGTGACCAAGTGGGATTTGGCCGCGCAAGGCGGAGAGAAAACCCGTGGCGCAAATTTTCAAGATGAGTATGAGGAGGCCTTGCGGCGTGGCTTGTTCTTTCTTCCGGATGTTCCGGTGGTTTTCCTTAGTTCGGTCAAGAAAACCGGTCTCACGAGCCTGGGTGAAGCGGTCACCTTGATGCTTAAGGCTCGTTCCCTGAAGATTGGCACCGGGGAGCTCAATCGGGTTCTTCTGCGGGCCACGGAGGCGAGGAGCACTCCGGTGAAATCCGGAAAAAAGCTGAGGGTCTATTACGCCACCCAGGTGGAGGGCCCTCTTCCCACCCTGATGGGGTTTGTGAACAGTCCGGCCCTGATGTCCGAGTCGTATGAGCGTTACCTCAGCAACCGGGTACGGGATCATTTTCAGCTCGGCGGATGCCCCTTGCGATGGAAATGGCGAGGCCGCGACAAGAAGTGAGGTTGCCTGTCGCTTCAGCCGAGCGAGAATGCTGATCCGATGATTTCCCGGGATCCGATTTTCCAGAAAGTCGCCGGAGGGCTGGCCATCGGTTTGTTGGCCCTGGCATGCATCAACATTTTGCGCCCCTTCTTTGGTCCCTTGCTTTGGGCGGTGATTCTGACCGTGGCTACCTGGCCGGTCTTTCTTTGGATTCTTTCCAAAGTGGGTGGGCGAAGAGGGCTGGCCTCCGTATTGGCCAGTCTATTGGTGGCAGTGTTTTGTCTTCTGCCCGTCACGTATGGAGTGGCGGTGACGGCGCAATCGTTGCGACCCGTTTCCCAGAAGCTGATGGAGTTTTCCAAGGAGGAGGTCCCTCCCGCGCCCGAGTGGCTGAAGGAATATCCCTTCGGAAAAATTGTGTTTCAGAAATGGAATATTCTGTCGAAGGATCGGGAGAAGTTTTTTCGCGACATTGATCCCTTGATCCGGCAGATCGCCACCCGCCTGGGAAGCGCCGCGGGCAGGATCGGCGTGGGACTGCTGGAATTTTCCTTTGCCTTGATCCTCTGTGGTTTTCTTTTTCATGGAGGGGAGAGTCTGACCCGGGTGGCCGACACCAGTTTGCGTAAGTTGTTCGGTCCGGAGGGGGGTGAGTTACTGGATTTGGCTGCCCGCACCATCCGGAGCGTGATGCTCGGCGTTCTCGGGACCGCGGCCTTGCAGGCGGGGCTTATGGGTGCGGGTTTTTATCTGGCCGGGGTACCCCAGGTGATTCTTCTGGGGTTTGCCGGCTTTTTCTTCGCGAGTCTCCAACTTTCCACGGCCATCGTCTGGCTACCCGTGGTCATCTGGCTTTTCGCCGAGGGCAGGACCGGTTGGGCGATCTTCAATCTGATTTGGGGAATCGGAGTGGTGGGTCTGGTGGATAACTTTACCAAGCCCTATCTCATCAGTCGGGGGACAAATTTGCCCTTTGGCATTATTTTCATGGGAGTGATCGGAGGATTTTTGGCGTACGGATTTCTTGGAATATTCTTTGGGGCCACCTTGATGGCGGTGGCCTATCGGCTCCTTCTTGAGTGGCTGGATGTGGCCCCAGCGCGGAGTCCTAAAAAAATCCGTAAGTAACTTTAAGCCATTTACTTGTAAATAAGTAAAAAGTATTTTTTCGGTTGTCGAAGGGGCCCTTTTCGATACCTTCGATCGATGGCAGCCAAGGAGAAAGAGGTCGTAACATCCAAGTACGACGCTTCGAAAATCGACAAGCTGGAGGGGTTGGATGCGGTTCGGAAACGGCCGGGAATGTACATTGGGGACCCGGATGAACGTGGACTTCATCACTGCGTCTTTGAGGTTTTGGATAATTCGGTCGACGAGCATCTGGCCGGCCATTGCGAGCATATCGAGGTCACGATCCACGTGGATGGATCGATCAGCATATCGGACGACGGACGGGGCATTCCGGTCGACATGCATCCAAAGTTTAAGATTCCGGCGGTGGAGCTGGTGCTCACCAACCTGCATGCGGGAGGAAAGTTTGACCAAGGGGCCTACAAGTACTCCGGCGGTTTGCACGGGGTCGGCGCCAAGTGCGTCAATGCCTTGTCAGAGTGGTTTGAGGTGGAGATCTCCCGGGATGGGAAGCTCTACCACATGGAGTTCGCCCAGGGAAAAACCACTTCCAAGCTGAGCGTCACCGGTAAGTCCAAGAAAACCGGCACGAAGATCACGTTCAAGCCGGACGCCGAGATCTTTAAAGACACCACCAAGTTCAAGTTCGATCTCTTGGCCAAACGGATGCGCGAACTGGCGTTTCTTAATCCCGGGTTGTCCATTACTCTGACCGACGAAAACAAGAACGGAAAGACCGAGACCTTCTTTTACAAGGACGGCATCGAGGAGTTCGTGAGGCAGATGGTGAAAGCCAAGTCGCCCATCCATCCCAAGCCGATCGTGGTGGAGAAAAAGAAGGACGATGTCTTTGTTGATTGCGTCATTCAGTATCACGATGGCTACGACGAAACCCTGTTGCCCTTTGCCAACTCCATTCCGAATCCGGACGGCGGGACCCACGTTTCGGGCTTTCGTTCGGCTTTGACCCGCGCCATCAATCAATACGCATCCGGCAAGAATCTTTCGAAGGACAAGGATCCTAAAATCACCGGGGAGGATGTTCGTGAGGGATTAATTTGTGTCCTCAGTGTGAAGCTGCCGAACCCCCGCTTTAATGCGCAGACCAAGGTCAAACTGGTGAATGCGGAGATCGAGGGAATTGTCGGGAGCTGCGTCTATGAGGGCCTGCTGACTTTCTTTGAGGAAAATCCCGGCGTAGGTAAAAAGGTTTTTGAAAAAGCCTTAACAGCCGCCAGGGCACGTGAGGCTGCTCGCAAGGCCAAGGAGACCATTCGTAAGGGTGCCTTTAGCGGAGGGGGGTTGCCCGGAAAATTGGCCGACTGCTCCGAGCGGGATCCGAAGCAGTGCGAGCTGTATATTGTGGAGGGAGATTCCGCAGGTGGCTCGGCCAAGCAGGGCCGGGATCGGCGCACTCAGGCTATTCTTCCGATCCGTGGAAAATTGATCAACGTGGAGAAGGCCTCGATTGACAAGGTGTTAAACAATAATGAAATCCGAACCATTATCACCGCGGTGGGAACAGGGATCGGCACGACGACGGATAAGAAGGAAGAAGAGACTGGAAGCGGCTTTGATATGGAAAAGCTCCGGTACCATAAGATCATTCTCATGACGGACGCCGATGTGGACGGATCCCACATCCGAACACTCCTCCTGACTTTCTTTTATCGAAAAATGCCGGAGCTGGTGGCCCAAGGTTATATTTACGTGGCACAGCCTCCGCTCTTTCTTATTAAGCGAAAAAAGCGTGAGGAGTATGTCCAGGATACCGAGACCCTTGATAAGATCCTGATCGAGTTGGGCACGGAAGAGGTTTCCTTGGTGCGCCTCTCCGACAAAAAAGCCTACAACAAGAGCCAGTTGCTGGACATCCTGGTGTCCCTGCAGGAGTTGGAGAGGCTTTCCCGAGCCGTCACCCGTCGTGGGGCCAGGTTTGAGGATTATCTCGAGGCACAGAATCCCAAGAGCGGGGAGTTACCGAAATACATCGCCAAAATTCGTGAGCAGACGGAAGAAAAGTTTGAATTCCTTAAGGATGACAAGGAAGTTGCCAAGTTCCGGGAAAAGATGGGGATCGAGGATGATGATGAGGACGAGGAGGAGGAGAAGGAGTCGGACAGCAAGGAAGCCAAGGGACGTCCGAAGGCTCATATTTACGAAATTTACGAAGCCGCCAGCATTACCAAGACTCTGCAAGGCTTGGCCAAAAAGGGGTTGGCCATGGACCACTATTCGGCTCAAGACAAGCCGCTCTTTGAGTTGGTGGAGGGCGAGGGGGACAAGCCCAGCAAGACTCCGATCTTCTCGATCGCTGAAATTCTTACTTCCGTCAAAAATGTGGGGAAGAAAGGAGTGCAGATCACCCGATTCAAGGGGTTGGGTGAAATGGACGCCAAAGAACTTTTCACGACCACCATGGATCCGGAGAAACGTCAACTGCTCAAAGTGGACTTGGTGGATGCCGCCAAGGCGGACGAGATCTTTACCACCCTGATGGGGGATGAGGTGGAGCCCCGCCGGATCTTTATCGAGGAAAATGCCCTCAACGTGCGTAATTTGGATGTTTAAGACCCGGAAAACCCAATCATGGCCCTGATGAAAGAAAATATTGTCCCAATCAACGTCGCCGACGAGATGCAGAAGTCGTTTCTCGACTACTCCATGTCGGTCATCATCTCCCGCGCCTTGCCGGACGCCCGCGACGGACTCAAGCCTTCCCAGCGCCGGATCCTGTACGCCATGGATGGCCTCGGGGTACAACCCAACCGCAAGCCCGTGAAGTGCGCCAAGATTGTTGGTGAAACCATGGGTAATTTTCATCCCCACGGTGACATGGCGATCTATCCCACCTTGGTGGGCATGGGTCAGTGGTGGGGGACACGGCATCTGTTGATTGAGGGTCGGGGGAACTTCGGATCCATTGACGGCGATCCACCCGCATCGATGCGTTATACCGAGGCCCGTCTGCACCATCTCGGCGCCGCCCTGATGAACGATATGGATCGGGACACGGTCGACTTTGTCCCGACGTATGACGAGCGTTTGACCGAGCCGGTTGTTCTGCCGGCCGCTTTTCCGAATCTGATCGTCAACGGAGGTACCGGCATTGCGGTCGGTATGGCGACCAACATCCCGCCGCACAACCTGGGCGAAACGATCGATGCCATTGTGGCATTGATTGAAAATCCAAAGCTCACAGCGGAACAGATCCTCAAGATCATGCCGGGACCGGACTTCCCCACGGGGGCTCTGATTTGCGGCAAAGAGTCGATCGCCGCCTATTATAAGACAGGTCGCGGATCCCTTAAGCTACGCGGAAAGGTATCCGTGGAGGACGGACGCTCGGGGAAGTCCCAGTTGGTGATCACCGAGGTGCCCTACAATGTCAATCCAGAGGAGCTGATCAAAAGGGTGGCGGAATTGGTGGAGGAAAAGAAGTTGGATGGGATCAGTGACGCCCGCAATGAGTCGGATGAATCCATCCGCATTGTGCTCGAGCTCAAGCGGGATGCGATTCCCAAGGTGGTCATCAACAACCTCTACAAGCACACCGCGCTGGAGAGTAGTTTTGGGGTGATCATGTTGGCGCTCGATGGGCGGCGTCCAAAGTTGCTGCCCATGCGCGAGATGCTTCTCTGTTATCTCGAGCATCGGCGGGAAGTGGTCATTCGCCGCACAAAGTTTGACCTTAGGGTCGCGGAAGATCGGGCCCACATTCTGGAGGGATATAAAAAGGCCCTCGATCACCTTGATGACTTCGTGAAAATCATCCGGGCTGCCAAGGATCGACAGGGGGCCAAGGAGAAACTGGTCGCGAAGTACAAGCTCAGCGATCGCCAGGCGGATGCGATCCTCGAACTGCGCTTGTACCAATTGACAGGATTAGAGAGGGAGAAGATCGAGGAGGAATATCTGGCCGTGATCCAGAAAATCGAGGAACTCCGCAGCATCCTGGCCAGCGAGAAAAAGGTTTACGCCATCATTAAAAAGGAGCTTCTCGAAATTAAAGAAAAGTATGCGGACAAGCGGCGCACCCAGATCGTCAAGGATGAGGGTGAGATCGATGTGGAAGATCTGATCGCCAAGGAAGGGGCCCTGATCACTCTTTCCCATGCCGGCTACATCAAACGAACTTCAGCCGATAGCTACCGGGCGCAGAAACGTGGCGGCAAAGGAGTGATCGGCATGAAATCCAAGGAGGAAAAGGGGGAAGAGGCGGACACTGACTTTGTGGAGCATCTTTTCTCCGCCACCACCCACGATTACCTCATGTTCTTCACCAGCACGGGACGGGTGTACGTGGAGAAGGTTTATGAAATTCCCGAAATGGGAAGAACGGCGCGTGGAAAGTCCATCGCCAACGTCCTGGCGCTGCAACCCGGGGAGAAGATTGCTGCCTTGATTTGCGTGCAGGAGTTCACCGATAAACAGCATTTGGTGATGGCCACATCCTCG
>Ga0214917_10002513_pt1 | contig 22183 bp, 17 predicted proteins | sample LL_1208_BB_MetaG_FD_177983 | JGI IMG/M metagenome (GOLD analysis project Ga0214917, IMG submission 177983) | Freshwater microbial communities from Lake Lanier, Atlanta, Georgia, United States - LL_1208_BB | ecosystem: Environmental > Aquatic > Freshwater > Lake | place: USA: Georgia | collected...
AAATAGATCGACTGATTCGGGAAGCCACCGCTCACGAGAATTTGTGCTCATTGTATTTAGGATATTGCGCCTTTTGGTGAATAGGAATTCATTCATAGACCAACATTTGATTAAGAAATAGTGGAAGTTTATGTTTTGTTGCACAATGTAGATGTCGTCAACCGCACAAGCTTTAGCAGACCTACTCAGTGTACCAGTTAGTCGCTGCGAAATCGCACTGAAAAGGTGTGCTAATGATCAGGAGAAAGCAACCGACTATTTGCTAACCCACGAGGGTGAGAATGAGGGTTTTTGGAAGGAAGAACCCGAAGCATTGGAAGCATCGGCGGTCGTTGAATTCCAACGATGGGGAGAGAACATGAAGGTTGTGGACGAAAACAGTTTGTCTGAAATTGTAGCCACATGCATTGCAAATGGATCGTTATTTTGCGACGACACTTTTCCGGCTAATGACAAATCTCTTTTCTTTAACGGTGAAGCAGCGCGAAAGAGTTGGACATGTCATGACTGTAACAAGAGCAACCAAATGCCGAGTGAGGATGTGGTTGATCAGTACAGGCGTCAGAACCCATCCAGGGAACAAATTCAAGAATTCTTCAGGTTTATATCACAAACGAATCCTATGCTGGCCATGACGATGCAGTCAAACCCGTCGGCCGCTGTCCAGCTTATGGTTCAGTCAATGTCGGGCGGGGATGTTGCACCTTTGCCTCCCTTGAAGTGCGGCCACTGTAATGGTCAATTCCCCTTGGGTGTCTTGGAAGCCAAACCTTCTATGTGGCTCAGACCATGCGATATACGAGACGAAGTCACTGCAACTTATGGAGCAGGAGCTCCCTGGAAACTTTTCCGTGATGATCCACGAGCGGACGATGTTAAGCAAGGCGCTGTGGGAAACTGCTGGTTTCTCGGTGCATTATCCATACTGGCTCACCAGAACCCCAAACTTATCAGATCCTTATTCCCTTTCAACCAAGAGTACTCAGATCAAGGAGTGTACCTGATTCGACTATGCAAGGATGGGTTGTGGCGCAACGTTATTATTGATGATAATCTTCCGTGTAATCGCAACAAGGGGCTGTCGTATACATCGGCTGCTCGGAGACAGTTGTGGGTACCTCTAATCGAAAAAGCTGCGGCTAAACTCGCCACTTGTTATGAGGGCCTTCATTCTGGTACATTGTGTGAAGCATTCAGTCTGCTCACAGGTTGCGCGACCGAGAGACAATTGCTTGTCGTATCGGAGGAAGACGATGGAAGTGTAAAAGACGTTTGGTGGGCCCGCCTCGTATCAGCTCATTCAGTGGGATATCTTATAGGTCTTGCCTGCTCCGAGAAACGGGCTATGAGTAAACGCGAGACTTTTCCATCTACTACTGAATTACATGATCTCGGTCTCCAAGCCCCACATGCGTACATTGTTCTAGACACACGTGAATTGAATGACGGCACTCGATTGGTAAATTTAGGTAATCCGTGGGGTGATCGGAGTCCATCGACATGGAAAGGACCCTGGGGAAACTCGAGCGCTGAATATCGCAAGGCAGTGACTGAAGGAACGCTCCCAAAAGACCTCAATGACGTCAAATCCAATGGTCAGTTTTGGATGTCCTGGGATGATGTTTCAAAGTGTTTTGCTTCCCTTGAGGTATGTCGAACGGATCTCTCGGATCTGAATAAGGAATCACGGACTCGTGGTTGGTTGCCTGCTGCCACAGGACTGGGAGACTATTTTGAGCTCTCTGTACCATCGGATCTCGCACAACAGATTCGCGTCGATATCTCTATGTACCAAGAGAGCCACGCGGTAAGAGAGAGTGCCAAGGGTACGTCCACAACCAGTGTGGACCTCGGTATGGTAGTTGCTGAGATATCAGACAACGAGCTCAAGTGCGTCGCTTGCGTTCCCAGAACTTGTCAACCCGAAATAAGTCATGAGGTTTTTCTGAAACCCGGGAGTCGATATGCACTCGTTCCGTTGTCGTTTTTCAACTCGTTTAAGGTCGAACATCGCAAGGTTGTCGCATGTGTCAGATTCAACGAAAGCTTGGGTGAAGTTGAGCTCAAGAAAACACAACAGAGCACAGGCATGCTACAGCAAGCCATCCATGAATATAGCAAATGGATCTCTGGGTCCAACGCGAAAGAAGTCGCGCCGGGCTTGGAATACTTGGTTACGAAGGATAACGCAGGTGCCATTATTACCTGCCAAAATCGAACATGCAACGTATTCTATACAGTGTCCGTTGATGCTGATGATTGCACCAATGTGATTAGCTCCCGCGGAGTGTCAGGAGCGACCATAGTCAACGACGTGATTGGGCCTGCCCGAAAACGAGTTCTAATGATCCTCACCGCAAAACCTGGAGCCAAATCATACAGCCTCTCTGTTTCCGTAGCTGTCGGAATCAACATCCAATCGCAGATTGAATCTTACGGACCTCCTATTGATACTGAAGATTCTGAAGAGCACGTGTCCGGTATCCTCGGGATACATGCATCTACAAAGATCAGCCTCGCTCAAACTATCCCATTCAGTAGCCTCATCACACGTGCCAGAGATCCTCGTACTCAGATGATGATGATGCAAATAAGTAGCGCAAGACAAATCGAGATTCAGCGGCTGATTGAATCCTATCTATCCGCTGGCATCGAATTATCATACGCGAAGTTAATTGCAGAGGAGGAGGTTGATAACAAGTATATCTAGTTTATATGATTTCATTCACATATTAAAGTTTCCATTTCAGTACGGATAATTTTTGTGTGGCACATGTCATGACAATACCAGGTTTTTCATGTATTATACCGTCCTCAGAAAGTTACTTTGGTCGGCTTTATTACTCGATTGCGCTCCTGTTACGCGATGCTCTCAGGAATCTGAACCCTCCGAGATGACTCGCGAGGATGCGCCAATGCCATACCCGGAAGATTCGTACGTTATGCTCACTACGGTTACACCCGACGATGCCCCAATTAATTTGCAGATAGCATGAACCAAAATTGATGTCTACATATAGTTCACCTCATACCAGAATAATCCCCTGGGTTGACACGTAGGCTACAACCAAAAGAATCCCGACGAATGATCCTGCGTATATGTACATATCTTGCCTTCCGTGAAATATAATACAGAGGCGTTCCGACAATCTTTGCAGGTCACCGCAATACAAAGATTTAACATTATTTCGTTCGTCTAGCAGCGTTCGCAGGCAAGGTCTCCGGTGTAATATTCGCGAAAGTTCGCATCGAGTCGACTCTAATCTCGTAATATCCACTCGTAAAAGATATTCTATCAATGCGGCATCGGACAATCGTTCGAGCTCGACTACACTTCCTTCAGACCATAGTCGAATAATGTCGTCATCGATTTCTTTGAGTTCCTCCAACGATAGCCGGGTTCGAATTTCGTTCGATATCTGACTAGTGTGGATCATAATGAGAAATACCGAGTAGAGCAGTGGGAAGAAGTACAGTGTTTGCGAAATTGGTCTTCGAACCGTACTTATGATGATTTGTATGAAAAGCGTGTGCTGTGCATTGGGTCCAACTACAGTGTACGAAGATATGAGGATCATGATCGCGGCTGACAGTGTCAGTAGGTCACATCTTACAAGCCAATCGAAAGGATAGAGAAGGAACACAATTCTCGACAGACGTAGTCGCCGGATAATATTGTGAATTCGTCTGACAAGGAGTTGCCAAACACCTCGAGCAAATGAAAAAGCAATGATAGCTATGAGCAGACTCACCCTCGAGCCAGAGTTTGCTCCGAAGGGAAGTAAACTGAAAACAAGACTTGTGAACAAATCAATACAAAAGATGGCGGGCCAATCGATACATATAGTATCCTCATCCATCTCACATTCGCCAGGCTTTGTCATAAACCCAACCAGATTATTGTAGAACGAAAAGCGGATCGTTTCCGTTTCCGCAAGCCCGAGAATGATCGCGCTGGACGACAATTGGGAGATCAGTTCTCGCTCCGTGGAGATTCGTTCCATACAAGCCTGAGCATCACTCCTGATTCGCCACACGCCTCGGCATAGGCTTGTTTCGCTGACCGTGTCATTCCCGGAGGAACAAGCTGCCTCAAACGACGAAACGGTTCCTAGAAGATTTTCACAGTTCTTAACGACCTCTCTCAAAAGCCGTTGGCGATCTTTGACAAATCGTCGCACGCAATCGTCGAAGGAATACATCATGAAATGTGAAAGTCTCCAAGCGAGGAGGAACTGAATCACAAAAACGCATCCTCGAACTCCATGCAATCGCATTCGCAAAAAATTCATAATTTCGGTATGGTAGAAAGTAAATCAATCCAAGTCAGTCTATAATCTCTTGGTCCTCTGGTGCTAATTTCGTTTTCTTTCTAAGATGAATCGATCGCGCAATCAGCTCTTTCTCTACAGATATTACTTTCCCGTTCTTGACGGTTGGAGTAAGCATGGGAGTCACAACTTCTGCTTCCGGGACAATATTGAGCGATTCCATGTTGCTTTCAAACGTACTGAAATCAGAATCACTAAACTTGTCCTCTGAAAAGTAAAAGCATTTAGCACCTGAAATGTATTTCTTGCATTTGATCGCGTCGTGCATGTTCTTGAATGCGACAATTGCTACCAGCTCGCTATCGCTTAGACCCGTGAGAGCAAGACCCATTCCGTCTTGAAGTTGAATCCGATCTCGTTCGACGTTCATCACATGCACATTCTCTAGTTGCCCAAACTTTGCGCATTCAAGGTTCAGTTCCACCTCTAGTTCCTTCTCATTCACATTCATGGGAAAATTCACCAACCACACTATCCGTGTAGGTGTGGCTCTCATGGTCCGTCCCAATCCCCCCGAGATCTGTTCGTTGGGGAGCGAAACATACCCGCGCATTATCGCTTCATCTTGTCGCACAACGGCCAAATGATGATCACGATCGTACCGGAACTTGTCCGCCTTGTACACGCACTTTCTCTGGTAATCAACGTCAGTATACTCAAACAAGACAGTTCGTGTTTTGAGCTGTTCATTGTCAACAATTATACACTCATTCAAGTCACCGAATTCGCGCAAAATCTTTTCAAGTTCGTCTGGATTAGCATTCAATGGCGCACCAACTAGAGCCAGTTTCTCAATCTTACCACTCTCATCAAGTGGGGGCTGGATAGGGATCCCTAGTCCAGGCAAATCGTCCAGACTGAACTGTGTGCTTCCTCCAAAAACTGGCCCATCCTCCAACATACCGGACCCATTGTCACCAGCAATGCCTGCCGAAACAGTGTTGCGGGGTCGGCCTACTCGGAGAGCTGTACCTTCAAACAAATAACCGTTCAGTGACATGGCGTTACTACACTCTTGGGGAGTTCGAAACTCTACAAAGGCAAATTGACCTTCACCTCCAAGCCAACCAGACAAAATGGGTTTACCTGGCATCACAGTCGCACCCATATCGACCAAAATAGTGTTGATACGATCAATCAAGGTTAGGATAGGCATTCCTTGAGGAATGTTGCCAATATAAAGTTCACGTGAAGCCCGCTGCTGTTCGGAACGAGAGCTAGCAGCAGCGGCTGCTGCCGCTGCGCTCAGCTCGCGAATGGTACGAACAGAAGCAACTGGTTGATCCGTTAGACCGTGCATACTTGCAACCATCACAGATTCTTTTGGAGGTGAATCATAACGATGTCTGCGAGGTCGCCGAGTCCGATCATCGGATGAATCCGAATACCAACCTTGCGGAGATGGTGAGTGGCGATGACGCCGTCGGTCCCTGTCTCTCGGAGGAGATCGACGAGATCGCCTGTGATCAGACATTCTAGGAAAACAGTTTATCACACCAACAAGTCAAAATTTCCTCTCACTTCTCGTATTCGTCTAGTATGCTTTAGGACTCGGAGCTAAGGGTGATGCCATCATTGCTTCATGAGCTTGGCTAATAACTTTCGGGATATCAGTGAAAAATTTCTCTTGCTTTGGAACTAGAAACAGTAATGGTGTTCTAAGACAACATGCCACCAAATATATCCATCCGGTGATCACAAATGTGTACCGATAATCATGAGAGTCCATGAGGTAACCCCCAATGACAGCGGAACCAGACCAGGTCATGGCCGAAATGGATTCAATAGAGTTCCATCGTCCTCGTTGATCAGATGGAACAAAATCCATTATAATCGATCTATCGATGGGGTATATGGCGTTCTGAAACGCACCTCTGAGAATAAACACGACCACTACCAAAGGGAGACTCTCGAGATACGCCAGAGAGAACAAACAGAGTACACCACAGAGTGAGAAAATCATAGACGATTGAACTCGTCCAATTTTGGAAGCCACTTTCTCACATGCCCAAGTGAACAGCGCAAACGCGAAACAGTACACTGTGAAGAGTAGTTGAAGGTGTGTGGGATCAAAACCGTAATCGTTCTTGAAAAAAAGTGGGAAGAATTTCACAGTCATTCCTGCACCTATACATGTGATCACGTCATTCATACACACAATGTATGGAACAATTGAGGCGGAGACAACCTTGGTAGGGGACACGAGGAGCGGTGAATCTATGTCGGGATTTACTGGAGGAGAAAACGTCCCTTTAGGAATATCGGACCAATTTGCAAGAAACATATTGGCTGGGATCATTAGAAGGAATCCTATAATCAGAATCGTATGGAGCACTGAGATATCCCAAACGTCACCAAAATATTTGAACAAAAAGTATCCCAGCAATGGACCAACTCCCATGGAAATTTGTGTGATAACAGCCACCTTACTCATCCAAGAAGCTCGATCACCCTGGGGAATTGAGTCTGAAAAAAGCGCAAATGATGTGGAATTCTGAATTGCGTTATAGATGCCTCCAAGAATCAAGGACAAATAGATATAGTGAATACTGTCAAAGTAGATTCCATATATTGATATCCCGACGAATATGAATGCGAGGATCATACAATAACGAAGTATTTTCGATCGGGAAAAACGATCTGCGATGTACCCAGCCGGCAAAACAACCAAAACTTGCGTTATTCCGGACACACTCTCGGCTAAACCGACCGCCGAATTCGAGTCGTTCGATCTCATATAAAGGTATGTATCGAAAATTCCCATTTGAGCGATAGCCGCTGCTAGCCCGTATATGCCACAGAACCAAATCATCTTATTGAGGTTGGGATGTTGGGTTTCCGCAACGGAAGAACCGATGATGGTGTATGTAGTCATGTGTCCCTATCAAAACCTACAAGAGTAAAAAAAAATTGTAGGGTAATTTTTCGCGCACAAATTCGGTCGTTATTCGTTCCAAAATTGTCAGAATACATCTCCGTCGGAATCAGCAATGTGATTTAATAAAAAAGGCTTGCGTTTAAGCAATCATAAGGTTTCATCTGATTCCCCAAACCGCTGTCCTCCGTAATTAAATACGTCAACAGATAAAATCGTGAAACGCTGTGGGTGCATTGGCTTTTCACAAGTTGAATCTCTATAGAACCGATGTATTTTGCTGCCTCTGGAACCCGACAACACCGCGCGGGAATCCTACAGTATACACTCTGCCAAATCAATTCTTGAAACTCTATCTACAGTCAAAAGCGGAATGTATATGATTACAAATACGTCTTTGATTTCTATGTGGCATTTGTATAACTAGTTCTCCGCCATTCCACCTTCAATGGCATGCGTGAGAACGTTGGTAAGAATTGTTTGCATTTCCTCCAAGGAATCGTAAAGTGGCATATTGAGAGTCTTGAAACATGTGCGTGCACGAGGCATTGCGATCCGACCATCATGTCCGATGCGCGCGACTGAATCAACTTGGAGTCTTCCCAATTGAGCCCATCCTCCAATAGGAACGACAGAGAACCCAGTAACGAATCGGAGGAATCTTTGCCTCAAGTATGGTGTTAATCCACCAATAACTTGGCGGAGCCATTCTGCTTGGGTTGCTGGTAGCTGAATATTAAGGCTACCAATCAAATCACTGGCAGAAACATCCAGGTTTCCAACTACCATTACTTGAACGTCTTCTCCATCAATACCATCAAACATGTCTCTTGGAACAACACTAAAGAATCCTTCAGCGATTTGAGCAAATTGGTCAGGTGAATTATTGGTTATAATGTTTTCAATAGCTCGTTGCATTTGGTAATCTCTGTTGGCCATAGTCAATGGTTCGTCGAGACCAGATCCTTGGAGTGGTTCTGGATCATCAAGAGTGAGTGCTCGAATCTCCTCATTGCTGCTGAGTCTCATAATCTGGACGGCACTATTGTACCAGGCCTCGTCAAACTCTCGAACATCATGCAAGGCAACAGCTTGTCCAAGGAGTCGTCTGAAGAAAATTGGTGGCAATGGAATACCTGCGGGGTTACCAGTAGCAGCCGCCATTCCCATGAAACGACCAAATGTTCTATATCCATCAGGATGAACTCTACCAGCAATAATTCGCTCATAACCAGATTGCTCATGGGATTGGAACAAGGCCTCGTCCGATGATCCAACAACAGCTGATGTTATTGCAGAGTAAAACTCGTTTGCCAAACCTTGACCATATGCGCGTTCACCTCTATAAGATACACTTGAAACACCTCTACGAAGCGCTTCAGGCGTGTATCTAGCAAACTGTTCTATAGCAGAACGCAGAGGTGATTGTCTGTCAATCTCTATATCAATATAATCAACATGACGAGCAGGTGGGTTGGTCAAATCAAGTGCTGCCAATCTATGGCGGACAATGATTCCTCGAAGAGCGGGGCTATTGATAATTAGTGGGAATCGAGAAACCCAGTTACGAGCGAAACCTCGTAATACTGCGAGTCCTGCATTATCAATATTCAGTGATCCAGCTCCGCTATACAAATCCCGAACACTGTTTGTGAGACGGGTTCTAATACCATCAGTATTTCCCTCAATGAAGGTCATAACACCAATTTCTTCCATAAACAAAATGGCTGAGCTATCATCAGTGTTTGGAAGTGGCATATGACTAACCAGCATCAACAAGGCAGCGCATTCGTTTGTTGCATAATCTGCACACGAACGCGTTGTGCTTGCAAGAGCCAAAAGATCAGCACCTTGAGCTCGGGTCCAAAAATCCATAGCCTCGCCATGAGTCATGCTTGAAGTCCAGGATGATATATCTGGGCGTGAGAATGCAATAGCAATCTGAGTGGTAAAATCTTCAAAATTAGCCCGTCCATCAAAAGATGCTCCGATGTAATCAGCAGCAGCAGTTGGTGTACGGAATGATCGCGGAACGGGAGAAACTTGAGAGGGGTTCCCCAGACGGGCTATGTGGGGGTTTGAAGTAGTTGTCCATTCCCGGCGTACGGGACTGGCTGTAGTAGGCGGTGCCGCGATAGAGTGTGGGTTCTGCCCAATTGGTACCACTCTTCGACGTGGAACTACTGGAGACGTAGTAAACGTACTTGTTGGCTCGGTTGCTGATCTGGTTGTGGACTCAGTGGTGGACCGCCTAGTGGTAGACTCAGTAGTGGACCCAGTGGTAGACACAGTAGTGGTTGACTCAGTAGTCGTCGCTGTCGTAATCTGAGTTGTCGAAATCTGGATGCTTGGTGACATTGTGGATGTGGAAGGTATCACATTTGAAGTCTTAAAGGTATTATTAGCAGTTGGTGTCTTTGTACCTGAGTTAGCCAGAGATCTCATTGCAGGGTTCTCAGCGTTCTTAGCTTCGGATATACCTGGACTACACCCCCAAAAACTGCCTTGAATCACCATCAAAGCTGTGACTGGGATCGACTGCGAGATACGCATATATCAAACTATATCAGGGGGTTAGCGCTAGTGATGGAAAGCTAGTTTTTCGAATTTTTTTCACCTTATACAATGGTTCGGAAAAAATGCTCATTCAACGGTCGGAAAACCATACATCCATACAGTTTTCTCTATTTTTATGTCACAGGAGCTCACAAAACCAAAGTTGTACATCTACCTGAGAAATTTGGTACGCGATCGTACTTGTGGATCCATGGACGAAGTAATCAATCAGGGAGGAGTGCGTGGAATTGCATCCAAGCTTCAAGTAGATCCGGATAGAGGCGTCAAATCGTCCGAAGTTGACGAACGGCGTGCCGAGAACGGCTCGAATGAGCTTCCGGTTGATCCGTTGACTTCATATTGGGGATTTCTACTTGATGCATTTTCCGACTTTACCGTTTTAATGCTTTGTGGTGCTGCAATCGTATCTTTAGGTTTAGCATTCGGGTACGAACGAACGGCGGGATCGTATGCGGAAGGTTTTGCGATTCTCATATCCGTCCTGATTGTTACCAATGTAACTGCGATTAACGATTTCAACAAGCAAAAGCAGTTTGCTCGACTTAACGCCACAGTGGAAGATGTGTATGTGCGATGCCTCCGTGATGGAGAAGTGAAGGATGTTCGAGCAGCTGAGCTTGTGTGTGGTGACGTTGTTCAACTTGGTGTTGGAGACATTCTTTCTGCCGATGGTCTTTTGATTAAGGGTGATAGTGTGTCGACTGACGAATCAGCCCTCACCGGTGAACCAAAGCTTATTCGGAAGGATCCGCTTGAATCGCCGTTCCTCCTCTCTGGCACTAAGGTCATGGAAGGTTCAGGAACTTTCCTCGTTATTGCCGTCGGTGTGAACTCTGAAGCAGGTCAAATCCGTGAACTTATCCGAAACAAGAAGAAGGAAAAGAAACCAACTCCTCCTGTTGAGGGTGGTGCAGCTGACACTGCTCCTGCACAAGTATCCACCCCATCTTCCGAGGAGGAAGATCCATCTATTGAGAAATCTGTCCTTACAGCTAAACTTGATCGTATAGCCGTAGGTATAGGGAAATTTGCTTCAATCCTTGCTCTGATTGTTTTGATTGTTACATGTGTCCGTTATGCGATTGTTACTTTTGCAACAACAAACCCCAACACAATTTGTGCCTTTGTCTCGAATGGTCAATGTGGTTCTCAACAAGTTAATGATTATGCCCAAAACACCACTGTTGGGTTCCCCAACTGTGGCGGTGCCAACACAGTGTACCCATGTTGTAATCAGGCATCAGATGGAGCAGAACTACTTGGATCCCCATGTCCGTGGATGAAGAATCATTTGAGTGAGTTTTTGAGCTTTCTAATTGTTGCAATCACAATCCTAGTGGTTGCGATCCCAGAAGGACTCCCATTGGCAGTCACATTGTCCCTGGCTTTCTCAGTGCGTAAAATGCAAAATGAAAACAATCTTGTGAAGCATTTGGATGCATGCGAAACTATGGGTTCAGCAACAACGATTTGTTCAGATAAAACTGGTACGTTGACGAAAAATCGAATGACTGTGGTTCGATCAATGGTTGGAATAGACAAACAAACGGCACTCTCAGAAACCATGCCAAGTTGGATCCAAGAACTATGGGTTGAGGCAATTGCTCTTTCTGGAAACGCAGACATTGAGTATAACGATTCGATCAAGATGTATGATCAAATTGGTTCAAAGACGGAATGTGCTTTGCTGCAAACAATTCCTGCCGATTTAAAGTACAAGAAAACGTACAAGGAAATTCGTTCAGAGACGGAGATTGTTAAACGGTTCCCATTCAGTTCATCGGCGAAAAAATCTGGCGTTCTAGTTCGTCATGGTGAGAATATGAGACTCTACACGATGGGAGCTAGTGAGATTGTTTTGGAGAACTGTTCGCATGTAGTTCAGACCTACGACGACGGACAATCATATGCAATCCAGCTCACACCACCGATGCGTTCAGTGGTCTTGAAATCTATTGAGGAGTATGCAAACGACGCAATGAGAACAATTATAGTGGCATACAAGGATATACCAGGATTCATCAATGTGGACTCAGTGTCTGCGGATGAGATTGGGTTCACTATGATTGCCCTTGTTGGTATTGAAGATCCCCTCAGGGACGAAGTCCCTGAAGCGATCGCCAAATGCAACAGGGCAGGAGTGGATGTAAAGATGGTTACCGGGGATAACTTGAACACAGCAATCGCGATTGCTCGTAATGCCAAGATTATCCGTGCTTCTGATATTGATCCAAAGACGAATGAATTGAAACCCAACGTTGCCATGACCGGACCAGAGTTTCGTAATCGTGTTCTTGATCAGGATGGAAATTTGAAACAAGAAGAAATTGATCGAATATGGCCATACTTGAGGGTGTTGGCAAGATCTAGCCCCACTGATAAATACACCTTGGTTAGTGGGATGATTGTGAGTAATGTTCAGGTTACTGGGGATCGTCAGGTTGTGGCTGTTACTGGAGATGGAACAAATGATGCACCAGCATTGAAGAAAGCTGATGTTGGATTTGCTATGGGAATAACGGGAACAGCCGTTGCTCGAGATGCTGCAGACATTATTTTGTTGGATGATAATTTTGCATCGATTGTGATTGCATGTAAATGGGGAAGAAACGTTTATGATTCAATTGCGAAATTTTTACAATTCCAACTCACTGTTACAACTGTTGCGGTTGTTATTGCCCTTGAAGGTGTTTTCATTTACAATCAATCACCTATAGGTGCAGTTCAAATGCTTTGGTTGAATTTGATTATGGATGCTTTAGCGTCACTTGCCTTGGCTACTGAACCACCAACAGAAGCGCTATTGAATCGACCTCCTCATGGCCGTAATCAATCCATCATTAGTGGGATCATGGCATGGAACATATTCGGACAAGGAGTATACCAATTACTAATCCTCAACTTGTTCTTTTTTTTCGCTCCAACATGGTTTAGTATTCCAGACGCATCAACTGGTCACGGGCACGAATCTCCTCCCTCCCAACACTATACAATGATCTTCAATAGTTTGGTTCTTATGCAGTTGACTAACCAAATCAATTCACGTAAACTTTACCATGAATGGAATGTTTTTGTTGGGTTTTTCTCCAACGCGTACTTTGTGGTTATCATATTGATTGAAGCCGTTCTCCAAGTAATCTTTGTTCAATTTGGAGGCTCTTGGGTCGGTACTGCTGCCCTATCCGGTGAGCTATGGGGAATCTCAATAGCGGTCGCTTTTGGAAGCTTCCCCGCTCAGTGGTTAGTGATATCTGCTCGGCGAATGGTTCTTTCGTGCCTCCCAAAGAAGACAGATCAACCCCAACCGGTAACGCCTCCTCCACCTATCCCACTCGAACCGTTGGTATCAGGGGCTGACGATTCCGCAGTTCATGCCCGCCAATCAATGGTTGGTGCTTTGCCTTCTGGAAGATTCGCCAAATCAAACACGTACCAATTCGACAGAGACTTGGAAACAGCTATGGCTGGCGGGGTCGGTGAACAACTCAAGGTCACTGAATCCGCTCAACAGTTCCCGCGATACAAGAAGCAAACAAGTACTCTTAGTAACAAAAGCGGAAGTAGCAGAATTGGTGGAGTGCTACGCACTCCCCCAGTTGAGGAACTGCAGAGAGAAGCTTCGGGTGGTTTCAAGAACCCCAGAAGACAATCGTCGACTATTGGCAGATACAAGAAGTATTTCTCCTTCAACACCGATCAACGAGACTTTTTACAAGCAGCTAAAGAGTACAAGAAAGGTCAGACAGGATCTCCTGCGAAGTCTTCCAAGTAATTTGAAAATAGCATTTGAACCGACTAGTATGGATTTTTCTACAGTAACAACCTCCTCATATCTGGGCAGAAACTAACTAAAAAATATCTTCTATGGAAACATCTGAGGATGCCACAAACCGTGAAATCATTTGCGACAGGATTTGGATTTTGTCTTGTGCTAACTCTCCGCTTCGAATGAGTCGCCTGAACTCGCTCTTGAACTGAAAAGTGAATTTCTTCCTCGTAGACTGTTCCAGGTTGATTTTGCGCATTCCTCTCTCAGCACACAAACGGTCAATTATGTCGGAATAAAACGTATTGAACAAAGATTCCATCAATGCGCAATTGATAACAACAGCCACAATGGAGGGGATATTCTTGCTACCTTTTAGGAGATCAAATTGATCCATCCTGATCATTGCGTGATCTGCATCAACTGATCCCATTATCGCCATGAATGCATTCTTTTTCGTTTCTGTAGTCATTCGATTAATCACCGCCAACTCTTCAAGGGATGGGGGAGATGAACTCGGGGTTGCCGATTGAGGTGCCTCATCTGTGGAACCAGTCTTGTCGAGCCACTCTTTCGGAATAACAGAAATGTCTTGGAAAACGGTTTCGGCACCAACGAAAACCAGCTGCACATTCTCCACTGATTTTGGAAGCTTCCAGACGGTTAATGTAGATCCCTCACCGACGTCCTTTACCGCTTTCTTGCTCGTGGCTGATCGAGTTGTTAGCCAGTGACAAACTGTCTGCAAATGATCAACTGCTCGGAAATTACTCTTCGAAATACTCTTCAATTCTTTGATAAGGAACTCGACTTTCTTGGATGAATTATCGGGTGAGGCAACCAGCGGCGCACGGACCAGTTCATCCAATATCATGTTGAACTTACTCCGATTGGTGTCTTTGAACACTCGGCCAGAGAAACGGAGGCATGTGAGGATCGAGTCAAGGCGAGCTTCTTGATCCACATTCGGTATGGTGGCGAGATGGCGGAGGAGGCTGAGTATAACTTCAGACCCAAACAATCCGAGCGAATAGAGGATAGCAACGAACCTAATAATATTCAATCTGGTTCGAGTCATAGATGTTTGTTGAAGAGATGAAATCAAGGTTGCTAGGACTGCACCTGAGTACCGATTGCTAGGGGCAGTTTCCACTGCCACTGCACATACAACCGCCGCGAAGGTTGCTTGCAACGTAATAGATATTTGCGGATTGTCACATGCAGTCACAACAAGGCTCTTGGCAATAACAGACGGTTCAACCTTCTGTTTGGAAACCATAGAGATAATCTCCGTGGAAATCGAATCCAGATTACCCTCAGACACACGATTGAGTAATCCTGTCAGAGATATAGAAGAAGCTGACCTCTTCTTCAATACTCCATCATCCGAAACTGTGAATTCCTTTCTCATATGCGGAGGAAGGTATTTTCCGGTATTCGGGGGCTCGGTAGTCGTTTCCTCATTGTTGAGCGTTGACGAGCTTGTGGTTTTATCGGTTTGATTCTTGATTGGTTTAACCTTCTTGGGCATTTTCTCCATAAAATCGAAGAGATCAATGAAGTCATCACCTAGCCCATCACGCTCAAACTCATCTCGCAGTCGCTTTTTTCCCTGTTGATCGTCCGAACCGGAGATCCCAAGCTTTCGTCCCCAGAACTCGACCTCAGCGTCGGAATCATCAAAATCGAATTCGTCTAGTGAGTCCATGTCAAATGATGACCCTTCCGAGTACAACATGTGCTCTTCATCCTCTGGTGCGAGAAACTTCACCTTTTTCGGTGCCCGTTCAGACGCGCCCGGGGTCTTGTTCTTTTTAATCTTGTCCTTCATCATCAAATTTGGTTCACTAGATTTTACTATTCCACAATTAAATTTTGTACCCACAACTTCATATATTTTTTCCGAATTTCTACTGATACCGACCCTTGCATGTCATTATGAATGAGTTCGCGGGCGTATTTTCCCGAGGACTGCGGCAGGTTTCCTGTCACTGTCCCTTGAAAATTCGGTATCGAGCTCGGAATTTTTTGCACCATACGTGCATAGAGGAATGTGGGTTAGTCGTTCCATCGGCTACCTACCAGCTTCTTGTTGGTCTACAGTACCAACAGGGATGGAATAGAGTAAATGAATTCACCATCAGTCCGAATCAACAATTCAACCAAACCTACTGATAAACGTTCGCGGTATTCCTTAATGCGACTTTCAAGTTGTGAGATTGCTGATTCGAATTCATGTTCACGAGGTGCACTCTTGCGACGAGCCATGGCATCAAGCTCGGCTTGACTTGACGATATTTCTGACTCAATAAGTACAAGCTCAGAATTTAAATTACTCTTCAATTCATATAACTCATCGAGCTGAGTCACGAGGCGAGACTGTGAAGAGGATATCATATGCAGTTTCGAGAGCGTCCGTTTGATATTGGTGTGTTGAACTTGTGCTCGTCGCTCTAATTTTTCGGCAGTATCAATGAGATAGTCTACCTCGAAACTATCATGGGGAATTTTAGGGGTTGCACTAACCGTCTGACGGTGGGAAAGAGTTTGGTTCTGCAAGGTTCGTCTATCTTCCCCTCGTCGTGACTCAGGACGAGTGTACATTAGAGCGAACCCGGAAATTTTTTTTGTCTGGTGAGGATGATTACAACGAGGCTGAATGTAAAGTCCTTTCAAATCTATTCCAGCAGACTGTTTTCAGGTACGATTCTCGACTTGTTGTCATTTGAATGCCTTCAGCATCCCGCAAATATACGGATTCTCACGAATGGATCGCTGAAGATGGAAATGGTGTCATAAAGGTAGGCGTTTCTGCATATGCACAAGTATGTAACATCTCCCTCTGGCACTCTATATATCTAGAAACAACTCGGTGAAGTGGTTTTCTGTGACCTACCAGCTGTTGGCGCCAACTTTACAAAGGGTCAAACCCTCTGTACTCTGGAATCCGTGAAGGCTGTTGGTGAGGTTTACACACCAACGGACGGAGAAGTGGTCGAGATTAACAGCGAGCTCGAATCTTCGCCGAACCTAGTTAACCAGGATCCCGAAGATAAAGGTTGGTTGGTGAAACTGAAGTATGCAGCTTCGTCATCATTCTCAGACATATCAAAGAGTATGAAGGATGCAGTGGCCTACAAGGATTTCGTCGCATCCCAGGACGGACATTGATGTACGATATCATTAGATTTCCGACATGCTGTTCAACGTCTAAAGCTACGAATTATTAGGATCAAACAACCATTCATGGTTATTTCGTTGGAGTAGAAGCCATAACAGGGCAAAGTCTTACTGCGTCATTTAGTTTCGAAGCATCAAACATATTCCCATTCTTCTTGCTACCCCCAAGACATCTGTACAGATCCATAGTCAACTTGATTTTAGCTCTCTTTCCGGATTCTCGTAATTTGACCTCCGTGTTAGAGCCCGCTCCTGACCACTGTTTGAGTGCGCCACATGTCTTCAACGTTTCAACCACATCCTCACTTGTCATACCAGATAGATCACTTATCTGGGCAATCGACAACCAGTCCCCATCCCAGCAATCTGCCACCACTGTACTGAGTCTCCAAGTCCACCAACTCATGAAAGCGGCCAGTCCAGGTCCACTCAATGGTCTTTCCGCGGACCCTTGTCGCCCCTCCCTTTTCGCCAATTCATACGCAATCGATATAAGCAACTTACCGTAACCCTTGCGCTGCTCACATGGGAGCACAAGAATGCACGACAATATAGGACTCTCTTTCTTTTGCACCTTGTATTTACTGAAATACCCGACAAATTTTCCCCCAACAATAAGTACGTAAAACAAAAAGGGAGTAACTTGGCTGACTTGCTTCTCGTCAACTGCCGACGTTCTCTTATCTTCGAGGAACAGTTTGGCTAGAAGAAAAAGTCGTACACAAAATTCAGTCGACGCGAGACCGTCCAGCTCGTATACAACAATGTCCTTATCTGTGTAGACACTCGTTCCTCCTTCCGCTAGCAGCGAATCGATGCATGTATGCTCTCCCGAGTGGGAGAACCGCAAACATTTGTCACATACCTTGAGGTAGTGACTGAGTGACCAAAATTCTCGCGGGTAAGGCGATCTGTACCAGGCACTCATTCTATGGGACCCGAAATCGATACCGCGAACTGTTTTGGGGGAAAACTCATGTGGGTCATGGTGAGCGGAGGACGACGAAGGGCCGTAAACACTTGTGCCTGCGGTGCATTGCTTTGTCAGCTGAGATAGTTGGAAAAATTGAGCAACTGACTGATCCGATGAAATTTTGCTCACAACCTGATCCACGCAGGTACGCAAAGAATCTGAGTCCTTGAAGGGAACCACCTGACGACTGTTCACCCAGTCGTCCTCCTTCTTCTCTTTGCCTAGAAAATGAATGTAGTAGTACGTCTGACCGTCATCATCTACATCAACATTCATCACTTCGCCTAAAGCTTTGTCGCCGTCTCGATACCTCGCGTTTACCAAGTGCCCCACAGGTATACCACATGGGACTTGCAGAATCGATTCACACACTTCCATGCCCCTTCTAACATGTCTGGGGATAACTCCAGAGCTTTTGGTATCACCATGCTTTCGTTTCTTGTCAAGTGCGTTTTGGATTTCAGTTGGGCTGAGATGACTGAAAGCGTCCGTTAAAACCGACTCAGTAGGTGTGATAGGTGTACTCGTTACGCTTCGGGGTGTATTAGGGTCAATCGAACCCAATTCAGAGTCGATGTTGAACAAATTTTAAGCACCTACACGAATTTATTTTTCCAAATTTGAGGATGATGCATTTCGATTTGGAAATGCGAAGCTATCACGGGAAATTTTTCGAGTTATCCTATTCATTTTTACAACAATTAAACAGGTGTAGTCTAAAGTTGCCACGACATGTATGGCCCAAACATACAGGAATGGCGCCCTCCTCATGTACAGGAGCATCATAGCTTGTTTGTCCAATCATAACACCGAATTCTTGAATATATCATACTTCTCACAAAGATCAGAAATGTGAAGCATAAGAAGGAGACTGAGAAACTTGAAGGAGATTCCTGGCATCTCGTAATCGATCACTATGAACCCCCTTCCAGCTGATCATCGCATCCATGGACGATCCTTGACAAGGTCTACGGATGAGCGAGTCATTCCTAGGCTACATACCTTATCGAGAAGTACTTCTCCACTTCCTGAATTGTGTCATTGTAAAGAATCGAGATTCAAGCTGACCAATACAGTAACGGTCTATGCGGTTCTAGGTTTTAACACCCTACTGACTACCCCTAGCTTTACGTGGCTTCGTTCGCAGCATCTGCGTCCGTACAAGCTGGTTCAAGCGCTTTTGGAACAAATCACCGTTTGCTTCGGTGATAGCAGCTGAGATCGATTTCAAGGATACCTTGCTAGATTTGACTCGAACCAGACACGAAGGATTATTCGCTTCTAATTCTCGTGCTTTCATTGTGGTTTTTCGGGCACGAGTGTCTCCGTTATCTATGGACAAGAAATATGCACAATGAAATGAGGCAGAACATACATCGCTTGAACGAAATTGAGAACGAGCCACCAACGGAGGTTTCCTCGAGCACCCTATTGAACTGAACAAGAAATTCAGCGTCGTTGAGCCTATTTACCATCTATGTAACTAAGAATTGACGATTTTAAGTTTCAGAGAGCAGTTGAAGCACTCGCATGGATGGCAAATCAAGATTCGTACTGATGGAGCCGGTGCGTTGCCTAATGAGTATGTGCATATATACAAATCATAAAATACGAAAACAAGGGAGTCGTTTTAGAGAAGTCGGAAAATATTTTGCTTATGGCCCAATAATTTATGTTCCATGATTGTCTCAGCAACGACGGCGGTTCTCGGACTTAGCAGGCATCTTTGTTTTACTCCATCAGATATAAATGCATCGCGAATGAACGTGTGGCCTTCTTCACATCACAATTTTTATTGCGGTAATACGTCACCTTGAATGGGAATTTCTATTTGTTACTTATGACAGGTGGATGGGTGTAAGTGTGATCACTCGCGATACCTTTAAGCGAGACGGTCCTTGTATCAGATGCGATGAATCGGCACACAGAGACTCCAGCGAGCGTGAAAAGAATCTTACTAGCTTCACTATTAATCCCGTCTTCAGGTTCGACACTGTAAGTTACTCGGCTTATTCCACTCTGTATGATCATTTTCGCGCACTCGTTACACGGAAAATGTGTGCAATAAATCCTACAACCCCTAACATCATATTGGTTTTTGTTCAAAATCGCGTTCATAATGGAGTGGCAAATATAGAATTGACTATCATCGGATTCGTCGCCAGTCAAAGGAATATTGTCGAGTCCCCTAGGGAACCCACAGTAACCCATTCCGACGATGCGATTGTCGGTGTTGACTATGCATGCCCCGCCTTGTCGATCCGGGTTGATGGATCGCATGGAACTCAGGAAGGCAGTTGCCATGAAATATTCGTCCCATTTGATCACTAAATCTCGTTTCATTAAAACTTTGGAAATATGTGTAACCTGTTACGAAGTGTGGTGTTGATTCGAACCCCGATTGAAAAGGACGGATGTTCATGAAACCTTTTTCATAATGTACACAATGCCTCGTCGAAATTTTTTCGATGTTGTCCTACATCCCACCGGAGTTTGAGAGTGTTATAATCTCTACTGTCGCTTTTGCTTCGATTCTTATCACGGCAAGCGCGTATCTCCGGAATGTGGCAAAAGGTTCATATGTTCTTTCGACGATACACGCAGTATCTATGTTGGTATTTACGACATATTTGATATTTGTTGAATGTTCGAATCCTGGTCATCTACATTGTGATTTTGATTCCACAGCAAACAGCGCGACGCAGACAATGATGCTTCGATGGTCGCTCGGTTATTTCCTGGTGGACTCCATCGTAGTATTGTTCTTGTCACCAGATTGGGAGGCTGCTTTTCATCATCTCACAATCGTTATTGGGCAAATATCAGCGATTCAAACGGGGCGTTGCGGTTACGCTTTGGCATGGTTCCTGTTCCTCGCAGAACTCTCTGCGCCTTTTTTAAATTGTTTCCTTTCGGGTTTCACTATCGAAGGAACAAAGTCGGATTTCATTGTTCGAGCAATCTTTGCCGCCATATTTATAGTTTCAAGGCTCCTCATATGCCCGTTCATGACATACAAATTTGTGTTCAACTGCACCAACGCTCCCCTAGTCCCTCGAATCGTGTGTCTCTGTGTTATGGGTATATCGATAGTTTGGGGTAAGCGAGTAATTGGTGGTGTAGTTGAAGCTCTTCGTCCCTCCGTTTCGTCCAAGAAGCAAGTGTAGTATCATACAGTAAATAGCACCCTTAGTAGATTCTTTTGCCGACTATGACGACAACTACCTTAGTATCTCGAGTAATAGAAGCGCATAAATAAGACCAAGTACGACAAGTATATACCAAAGATGAGTGCGTTATGGCTGGGAATAGAGTGGCAGTTTTGTATAGTTCCTTGGCCGACATAATTTGCAACACCCAAAACGACCCCAATACACATTTGACCCAATTGAAGTTTTGTAACAAATTTCGACCATCGAGGCGGGTTTTCTCCAATTGAACCCAAAAAATAGTATGTGTACATGACGCTGTGGACCACAGCGTTCATTCCGCTCATAACCATGGCTGCCGGTGAGTAGTAGGCAAGCGCATGTATGCTTAGCAAGACAACAGTTGCATGATGGAACCAATGAAGAAAAGGAATGCGTTTTTTTCTCATTAACAGAAAGAAAGTATCGACTAGTTCAACATACTTGGAAAACACAAACATCACACTCCATAACCCAACTGTTCCTCCCTGACCATAACTAGCCATCCCGTTTCGACAAACGAAATACCACGGACCGTTCTTGAACAATGTCACCAACATGTATGGCACTATTCGGACCGCAGATACGATTGAGAATAGTGCAAGCATGCCATTCCATACAATGAGAGGATATCGCAAATCGATCACTTTTTGGTTTCGCATCAAGTACTGAAATGCATGAACCATGACACAGTATCCGATACATATTCCAAGAGTATAGTTCCAATTCACACGGGCAAAGTACGACCAGTAATCGAGATCTTGCCATGAGCGTTCATATTCAGTGGTTAAAAAATCAAAATTTCTCACGTTAACGTCATGCGTTGTTTGTCTCACAGCTAGTGATGTAACTTCACGATCTCTTCCACCTTCTATCAAAAGGGAATGGAAATTGTTGTCATACGGAAACATGATGGTAGACTAGGAGAAGTAGTCGGGCCAGTTATCGAGAAATATTGCTAGTTAACAATTCTGGGGCTATATACATTGTCTGCTACTTAGTTCAATTTCTTTGAAATTGGAGGGTTGTCTGCTTTGGATGATCTGCGCAAGTACCTGTTGATATAGAACCGCACAAACAGGTACAGATAAGATGCATAGATGACGGCAATAGCGTACATATTCACAGGTTGACCGGCGCAGTTTGGAACAGTTCCTTCCGCGTACCAAATGGCACCTGCCATGACTAGTCCATTAACCATTTGAGCAATTTGTAAAACGGTCACCGTCTGACCCCAGCTTGGTGGTTGAGCGATAGCCGCTATTGCATAGTACGTATACATGATTGCATGCA
>Ga0214917_10002514_pt1 | contig 22182 bp, 26 predicted proteins | sample LL_1208_BB_MetaG_FD_177983 | JGI IMG/M metagenome (GOLD analysis project Ga0214917, IMG submission 177983) | Freshwater microbial communities from Lake Lanier, Atlanta, Georgia, United States - LL_1208_BB | ecosystem: Environmental > Aquatic > Freshwater > Lake | place: USA: Georgia | collected...
TAAAAATAACAGAGCTAAAATATTATAAAACAGGAAAAATATATTAACTAAAAAAAAGTTTGAGACCAATTTTCTATTTTAAAAGCTTTAATATCTTTGATACCCTTAATCCAGTAATCAAGGAATTCAGAAGTTCACAAAGTGCGCACTTATCCATAGGAGAAAAAATCTCCTATACTTCGCTCAAAGTAAGGCATTAAACTAACTAAGATATTCTTTTCTTAATCTGTAATAATTAGTAAGCACAGTGAATAAAAATGCGATAGCTGTCTGCAAGACTGCACGTAACTTTTTGTAAAAGTTGCATAAGTGCGCATTTAGAAAATTGGCATTTTCTTTCATGAAAGTTGTGCTTAGCTTTTTTATTTCGGTTTCCTGAATTTAAGTAAATAAGTTATGACAAACATTCCGCAGAATTTTGTTATATACGCAATAGGCAAACTAGAGTTTGCTTGCTTAATAAAATTCGTTTCTTTAAAACGAATAGCTTTTTAAAATTAATTTAGAGATTCGGAGAATGAGATTTTCCGTTCCTTAGAATAATAATACTTGTGCATGATGACTAGTACAATCCAGTTAGTAAATACTGCTGGTGCTATACAATCAATAATAGTTATATCCAAATAATTCCATAAGAGTACAACTATGAACCCCGCCGCCATTCCATATAAAACAGCTTTTTCGTATGGTGTCCTATAACCTAAAATAGCCATTAAAAAAGGAACAGAAACTATAGGTATAAAAAAACTAGCTGTGAATATAGCTAAATGAAATAAGCTTGATTCTTTAAAGGCTAATACTATCCCTGATATTCCTATAAAGAAAGATATAAAACGAGCAGATAGTAGTTCATTACTTAATTTTATGTTAAGAGCTTTAAAAAAATCATGAGTAAACAATACAGATGAGCAATTAATATAACTATCTGCTGTAGACATTATCATTGCAGTTATTCCTACTAATAACAATCCTTTATATCCAGTCATAGCCGTTGAAAAAATATGGTCTTTTACAAGATTTTCAACAGGAATATTAGGGTCTTTAGAAAGAATGATTAAACTTAACCATGCTATTGACGACATAATAAAAAATATAAGAATCCCAGTTGTATAAAATACTTTTCTAACCTGTCTCCAGTTTTTAGCCATTGATACTCTTTGAAATTCAGCAGGATTAAAGCAAGGAAAGAAACAAAAGAAAAATATTGAAGCATAATACCAAGTTTTAGGTTCTGAAAAATTAAGCACCTTACTTAAAGAAAAGTTAGGGTTAGTTTTTAGTGTATGAAATATTGGGTCAATACTGTCTAGACTAAAGAAAATTTGAACTGTAACTATAGGTAAAATTGTTCCAAAAGTAAAAAACTGGATTACATCAGTAAAAGTAACTGATTTTATACCACCTAAAGAAGAATATAACGTTATTATTAAACCAGAAATAATAATCCCATATGTTTCAGGTAATCCAAAAGCATAATTTACTATAATACCAGTTATTTTTAGCTGTACCGCTATAAATCCTGAAACTCCAATAAATCCGCTTATTGTAGTTATTAAACGTACTCTTTGACCGTATAAGTCCCCCATAGCCTCTGCGATGGATAGCTTACCTATAAACTCAGTCATCCTTGGAGCTATAAAATAACCTATAAAAAAGAAATTCATTACAAAGGCTAGAATACAAGGAATCAAAAAGTACAATCCATGTTGATAAGTTTCAGTTATGGTTGAAAAAAATGTTTCACCACACATCCAAGTAGCAACAGTTGTAGCTACTATTGTTGAGGTGTTAAAGTTACCATCCCCTACGGCATACTCTCTTATATTTTTGATACCTTTACTTGATTGTAAACCAAAGATTATGTTGAGAAATAAAAATACAATGTAGATTATATGGTCTATAGTCCAAGTCATATTATATCAATTTAATATTAACAGCACTTAGCTTGTTTTTCTTCTTTCTTATCTCAAAAGAAAGTTTTTGTCCTTTATCTATATTATCAAGCCCAATCTTTTGTAACTCCTTAAGATGTAGGAATATATCTTTTGAATTATCTTCAGGCTTAATAAATCCATAACCTCTATCAGCTTTAAACCAAGAAATTGTACCTATTTGCACTATATCTACTTAATTAATGGCTATATCTTTTTATCTATCATCAAAAACTTAAGCTAGCAAATTTATTATAATCGAACAATGATTATTCAACTTTTAGGTGTGTAATTTAATCAAAGCTTGCTCAAGTACTGGCTTTGTATAGAGCATAAGTATTATTATATAAATCAGGTGTTGCCACTTAACTATGTCTTGGGTGATGTGCTGCCTGATTAAATAAACAATCATAGAAGCTATAACGCTTAACATTGCAATAAATGCTAGCTGTTTATTAGCTTATTGTATTGCTCTTCTGATATTACGAATACAGTATTATCTTTGTATTGAATAGCTTGTGCCTTAAGTAACGCATTATGTACAATGATATCTAGGAATAGTCTGGCGTCATTACTTGGTAATTGTTGGAGAGTGTGTAAGTCAAAGTCGTATCTGTATTTAATCATATTAAAACCTCTAAAACTAGTTGCTTATTTAAACTGGTGCTAGGGGCTGAAGAAAATTATTACAAGTAACAATCCGTGTTATACTTCACGCCAGAGGCGTTTATATATAACACACCCCTAGCATAAAGCCTAAAAGGTTTTAAATATGAATCTTAGATTGCTAAATGATATTCTTCAGTATCACTAACAGCTTTCAAGTTAGTAGAAACCACAATTATAATCAAGAACTATTTATTATTTAGTTATTGATTATAGTAACTATGTATTATATACTTATTAAATATAATAATTTAATAAATATGAAACTCATTAAATTAGTTAGTATATGGAATCCAAAAGGAGGACAGGGGAAAAGCACTTTAGCTATTAACCTTGCCGCTGCATCCGTAGAGCTAGGCTTAAAACCTTTAGTTATTTGCCAAGACCCGCAAGGAACTTCACTTTTATACTATAAATCAGGCAACTTGCCTTTTGAAGTTATTGATAGCGTACCAAGCAATCGTCCAGAAGCTGATATTGTCATATTTGACCATCAGGCTAGCGACTGGGAAGTACCTAATAACAATTTGATCGTAATGCCTCTTAAACCCGCAAGAGACCAATATGCTACTTATATTGACGCTTATAGAAGAGCTGAGCTTTCAGGAAAAAGAATAATCACTGTAGTAACCGATGGGCAGGAACATAGAGCTAGCGAAAAGGAAACCATGGACTACCTCAAGAGTAAAGGTGCTTACGCTATTGCTGCCAGCGGAGTATTTAGCCGTGCAGCTAGCGAGTATATGACAATCTTTGACCCAAAAATGAATAAGGCATACAAAATCAAAGAACGCAGAATAGAAATTAACAAAATTCTGGCAAACATATTAATTGAAAATGAGGAAACAAAAAATAATGACTAATAACTGGATAGACGAAGAAAACGCAAGAGCAACCGAGTTAGCTAAAACTGGAACTACTACTAACACTAATGCTCCACTGTTAGTAAAAAACACAAAAAAAACTGCTCCTGTTCGTCATATCAAGAGTATTTATATTCAGGACTCATATATCCTAGCATTTGATAAGCTGGTATTCCAGCAGAAAATAGCTAAGGGCAAAAAAGCTCCGCAGTTAATGGAGGAGGCAATAGAGTTGTTGCTTAAAAAGTATGGTGGTAGTTGATAACAAATATAAGAAATCATAGCAATTAATGAGCAATTTTGATCAACAAGGATTAGATATAATATTACCAAGCATTAATAACCTTGAAAAATTAGTGCGTTACTTAAAATATCAAGGATACAAACGAAGCAAGATTAGGGGTATGACTAATGAAGTTATTGTTCTAAGCAAGCTTTTATCCATTTTTAATATAAAATACTTAGAGGTAATAACAGAAGAACGCCCTGATTTTATTATAAAAACCCAATTAGGTAATATATTTGAACTAGAAGTAACCACTATAGCGTATGGTGATGAATTCAACGAGGTAAAAGAAAGAATTATAAAAGACTTGGAAGAACTAGCGGTCAAACGAGGTATTGATATTAATATTCCTAAAGACAGGACTATTTATGTTAATGAAGACGTTGATAAAGAATCAGAGATAAAACTCATAATTCAAATATGTTGCAAACAAATAGAACTAATTTTAAATAAGGAAATATTGGAAGAAAATTCCAGTCTTAAGGTAATGCTATTTTTAGATTTTATGTGCATAAAAGTAAAAAATAATTTTAAAAAATTAGAAACAAATAAAGCAGAAAAAACAATAGAATATCTAAAAAATATGAAGTCCTTAATTAACTCTTCTCCAAGATTGATAAAGGAAAATATACTCCCTTTAATTTCAAATATTAGAAAAAATCACCCATACCAGCAAAAGTACTCAGACTGGGTATTTCAAGGGCAAGAGTATGAAAATAATAAAGAACAAATATTAAATAGTATTAAAAATAAATTTAAGAAATATAAAAAACAAAAATTATCAGGACAGAATGCAACGGGAGTATTAGGCATAAAATGCGGTAATCACTTTCAAAGCATTTTAACGGATGAAGATGAACATCCCGATCCTGAATATGCTCTAGAATTAATAAAAGAAATTAATGAGAATAATGTATTAAAAAATCATCGTTATTTTTCTTGCATTTTAATCGTAGGGGATTCTTTTGATAAAAACTATTATTTAATTAGGTATCAAAAAGAAAACAAAATATGGAGCTTAATATATTAATAATTTATAATAAAAGTTGATATTTTATCACATTAATACTTGCACATTAATTTATATATTGTTATAATGTAGCTATATATATTTAACGCAAGTAAGTATCATGAACGATATAGCTATCAATACAAATGCACTAGTTACCCTTGAGACAATCAATTTTTCTAAATACCTAAAAGAATTTTTATCAGAACAGGACATTAAGGAAAATAGCAAGGGAACTTACAGGCGAGCCTTAAATCAGTTCTTTTCCTTTATGTCTAATAAGTCCATAGGGCTAACTGGCAACGATATATTGGAATATAAAAAGTTCCTAGATGATCAAAAATTAGCTGCTTATACCATTACGGCTTATCTAGTAGTAGTAAGGAGGTTTTTTGCTTGGACTGAGTCAAAGAAGATATATCCTAATATTGCTAAAACCATAAAAGGAATGAAAAGCCCGAAAGGGTTTAGGAAAGAGTGCCTATCAAACGGACAGATTGCAAGAGTACTAAAAGGAATTAATACATCCAGTATTCAAGGTAAAAGAGACTTTGCCGTTATCAACTTATTGCTTAGAACAGGTTTAAGAACTATTGAAATCCAAAGAGCCGATATTGGAGATATAGCAAAATGCGTAGATGAGGCTAAATTTTATATTCAAGGGAAAGGAAGGGATGCTAAAGATGAATATGTAGTACTTACCTATACTTCTCTAAAACCAATCTTAACTTATTTAGAAGCAAGAGGACAAAACGATAAGTCTGCTCCTTTGTTTGCTTCAATATCTGATCGTAATAACGGCGATAGAATGACGACTAGAAGCATAAGCAGACTAATTAAGAACGCACTGCTTAAAGCCGATATTGATGATAAAAGGCTTACCGCCCACTCACTAAGGCACACTGCTATTACTAATGCTTTAATCGGCGGGGCAAGTCTTCAGGAAGTAAAAACCATGGCAAGACACGCAAATATAAACACTACCCTAATTTATAGCCACAATCTAGAGCGTATGGCTAACCCAGCAGAGAGGGTCATCGATAAATACATGGAAGAAATATATACAATTTAAAATAATTAATACCGATGGCAACAATAACAAATTTAAACCAGACTTCACCTGACCAATTAAAAAGAATTATTGAAGATAACCGCATTACCATAAAAAAAACAGATAGCACCCGTTATCAAATAATTTGTCCCGAGTGTGATAAACCAGAAGCATATATTTATTTTAATCAAGGTAGCAGGGTAATACAGTGCAATCGTCAGGAAAACTGTAATTTTAGCAAAAGCTTATGGGATTACATTGCAGACAGGAGGGGATACTCAAATAAAAACATGACTAGGTATATTAATGAGATGATAGGTTATAAGTTCAAGGATTTTACTAATGAACGGGAAGGAAGCTTTACCAATGCTAATGACGTCCATAAGGAACAAAAAACACCTGAACCACTTGAGAAAGTAACTACCGATAAACCTATAAGAACCCAAGAAGAAATAGCAGAAGAACGGGAGTTTTTCAAAACTTGCCACCAGATATTTACAAACTACTTGCATGAGCAAGATAATGAGCAAGTAGCCTTTTCCTTAAGGTACTTAAAAGAGGATAGAATCTATGATGATAAACAAATTATATCTTTTAAACTGGGTTTCTTTCCCGATGAAGAAAAGTTTATTTCATTACTTGTAAATGTCGGTTATTCAAAAGAAAGGGGAGAGCAACTAATTAAGCAGTACTTCTTAGGCATACTGAATATCAATAAATACCAGAAAGGACATGAGGAAACTAAAAATCGTATTACTTTTACTTGGTTTGATACTAGGGGAAATATAATAGGTTTTTCAACAAGAAAACCGACTGACAATGAGAAGATAAAACCTAAATATATAAACAATACGGGACTCGGTAAAACCGATCATTTATTTAACCTTACAAAAGAAGCAGAAGGGAAAGATATCGTAATAGTGGAGGGTCAACTTGATGCTCTAGCAGGTACTTATTTTGCACTACCACAAGAAGAAATGAAGAATTACCACTTTGTTGCCATAAGCGGTAATAACATCAGTGAACATCAAGTTACTTGCTTAAAAGAACTAAATTGCGGGAGGATAATATTACTCTTAGATAATGACGAAGCAGGAAGAAAAGGGGCAATACAAACGGCAGAGAAATTAATAGCAGCAGGTATAAGCCCTGATATTGCAAATATCCCGAAAGAGTGTGAATGCAAGGACATTGATGAGTTAATAAGAAAATATAAGGATGATATAGATGGAAAATACCCAGACCTAAAAGAAATATTAGATAATGCTAAAAAATATGAAATAGCCGTTAATCCTGATAAACCTATGGAAGAAAGAAAAACAAGTACCGTAAATAATACTGGTAAGGAAATATTAATCCCTGAAATTCTGGAACTATTGGAAGAAATTAAAAAATCTCAAGAAATAAACAGAGAAGACAAAGATATATTGGACATACATAAATTTAGGATAAAATGCTACGAGATAGAAAAATTAATATTAGAAGACAATATTAATGAAGATCGCACTAGTAAAGAGTCTAATTTAAAGGCTTTATCCAATATACTTAGCAATATCAACAGATACAATGATCTGCTTACTACTGACTATGATAACGACCAACCTTTTACTTGGGGTAAATATGTCCAAATACTTAAAAACAATCCAATAGGACTAAAAACAGGATTTTCTAGTTTAGACAAATATGTAACAATCCAGCCTTCAAGCCTTGCTTTTATAGCTGGTAGACCTTCGCATGGTAAAACTACCATGATGCTTAATATATTAAGAAACATGATTAGAGATACCCCAGATAAAGCATTTTTATTCTATAGCTATGAAGAAGAAGAGAAAACTATCTTATCAAAGATAATTTTAATAAACACTGAATTTAATGAAGTTACAAAACAAGAAGTAGAAAAAAAATACCCAAGTAAATCTTATCTTGAAATTGTGGAGTTGGAAATTGGAAAATATGATAGCACAGATGGAATGATTGAAGCAATATATCGATCAAAGAAAGAAGTAGAAGAATGGATATACGAAAAAAGGCTACAGATATTAGACAGGAAACCAAGCGTAGAAAGTCTAACTAGTGCAATCATAGAGCGTTGTATGGCTTGTTCTAATTCCTTAAAAGCTGAGTCTCATGAGCTAAAACAACAAACAGAGATTAAGAAGGAAGTTGTCGCAGTATTCATTGACTACGTGCAAAAACTTACTACTGAAGAGGAACGAGTTAATAGGCAACAGGAAATCCAAAGAATATGCAATATTTTATTAAGTACTACGCAAGATAAGAGAGTAAAAGCTGCTTTTATATTAGGAACTCAAGCAAATAGAGATGCAAAATCTTCGGACACCTTTAATTTACATAATATGAAAGATGCAGGAGATATTGAACAAGATGCAAACCTTGTACTTGGGGTATGGAATCCTTTAGCTGCTCAAATGCAAATGTTACAAAGTGCAATTGATCAAGCTGAGATGACAGTTCAAATACTTAATACTTTTTGCAAAGAAGATGAAATAGATTTAGGTGTTTTAGTGCCTTCCTCTAAAAATCCTAATAATACACCAGATAAAAACACACTTATTAAAGCAATTAAATCTGCAAAAAATAAACTAAGGAATTTAGCAAATGCAGAGGATCAAATATTAACAATAAAAATTTTAAAAAATAGAAATGGAAAAAAAGACTTAGATATTTCCTTGAGTACTCGTCTTAGCCAATTTTTGGTTTATGAAGGAAAAGAAAAATAACCAACAATCACAGAAGAAGGATTAGAACTATGGAACAGATAGAAGGAAAGAACTATTATACGATTAATGAGCTAGCAGAAAGACTAAAGGTTTCACGCTATACGATACAGCGATACGTTTACAGCGGGAGGCTAAAGGCAATTAAGGTAAGGAGAATGGTGTATATTACCGAAGAGAGTTACAATTCATTATTTGACCCTAAACCTCATGTTAAGAGAAGTGAAAAAGTAAAAACCTAATTTAACATATTGCTATTGATTATACATAGATATAAAATACAGTGTATTTAAGTTTATTAAAACGTATTTAAGGTTAATGATATGTCTACAATCACCGCTCGTATTCCAGATGAATTAAATGCTGCTCTTTCCAAGGTTGCCAAAGTAATGGAAAGACCTAAAACATTTCTGATATACAAAGCAGTTGAGCAATATATCAGGGAGGCAGAGCAGGATATAGAAGACGCTGAAATAGCCCTCGCTGTTATGAATGATAAAACTATGAAACGTTATACTTCCGAAGAAGTAAAAGCAAGACTAGAGGCAAGGTATCGCGGTGAACACAACTTATAAAGTCGAATGGAAAGAAGCTGCTGAAGATAATCTAGACGAGCTTCCTTCAGAGATTGCATTAAAAATTCACGATAGGATTGAAAGCCATTTAATACAAGCACCTAAGCAACTGGGGAAAGCTCTGGTTGGTCAATATAAGGGTTTATATCGGTATAGATATGGTGATTACAGAATTCTATATGAGATTGATGCAGATAATAGGTTAGTTATTATTAACAGAATAGGGCATAGAAAAGAAATATACTAAGTTTAATTTTTAGGGATACATGTTATTAAAATATAATTTACGTACAAAACGATCTAGTTTTGTGTTCGCTACATAAAGGTTCTAAAAAGTAATGGTTACAACATCTCTCAATAGTAAATTACACAAAGCAAAGTCATCAAAAAAAGATGAGTTTTATACTCAATTATCTGATATAGAAAGGGAATTAAGGCACTATAAAAAACATTTCGAGGGTAAAATAGTTTATTGTAACTGCGATGATCCAAGAGTGAGTAAGTTTTTTCATTACTTTTCATATAACTTTAAACAATTAGCTTTAAAAACCCTTATAACTACTTGCTATAAGAATCAAAATATGGATTTATTTAGTCGCCATAATTCGGAAAAGGCTATTTATTTAAATTACAAAGGTACTCAAAGCAGTGATAATATTCCAGATACAGACGATATTAAAGTTAACTACTTAGATGGTGATGGTGACTTTAGAAGTCAGGAAAGTATAAATCTATTAAAGCAAGCAGATATTATAGTAACAAATCCACCCTTTTCTTTATTTAGAGAATATATCTCTCAATTAATTGAATACGACAAGAAATTCATAATAATTGGTCATCAAAACGCAATTGGTTACAAAGAAATATTTAAGTTGATTAAAGATAATAAGATATGGCTAGGATATGGTTTTAAAGGAGGAGCAGCACATTTTATTAATAAGCATTATGAAGATTACGCAACTGCATCTGACCATAAAGAAGGAATGATAAGGGTTTCAGGGGTTGTTTGGTATACTAACCTAGATACAGCAAAACGACATGAAGACTTAATACTATACAAAAAATACACACCAGATGAATACCCTAAATATGAAAACTTTGATGCTATAAATGTAAATAAAACAAAAGATATACCAATGGATTATGACGGATATATGGGCGTACCAATTACTTTTATAAACCAGTACAATCCTGATCAATTTGAAATTTTAGGTTTAGGGATAGCTAGTTCTGGAATAGCTATAGGTGTTCAACCCTATAAACCAGAACACAAATCTTATAGACAATTTGTTGAAAAAAAAGGAGTAGTGGATGGTGATTTATACATGATGGATAATGGAATTGTAAAAGTCCCCTATTCCAGAATTTTAATCAAGAATAAGCGATTATGAAAATTGAACTTAAAGAAGTTACTATAAAGGATCTTACAGAAGGCTACTCAGATAAAGCTGAAGCGGGTGTTGTGGCTTTAGCTGGTAAATTAGACGTAAGGCCAGCATATCAAAGAGAATTTATTTATAAAGAAAAACAAAGAGATGCTGTAATTAATACAATAGTAAAAGGATTTCCCCTAAATGTTATGTATTGGGCTGTTTGTGCAAGTGGAACTTATGAACTTATAGATGGTCAACAACGTACAATTTCAATCTGCCAGTATATTAACGGAGAGTTCTCTTTTAATAGCAAGTATATCCATAACTTAAAAGCTGACCAAAAACAACAGATTCTTGATTATAAGTTAATGATATATATCTGTAGTGGCACAGATAGTGAAAGACTTGAGTGGTTTAAAACTATTAATATTGCTAGTGAAAAACTAACAAATCAAGAACTTAGGAATGCTGTCTATTCTGGCTCATGGGTATCAGATGCAAAAAAGTATTTTAGTAAAAACAACTGCGTTGCATATAATATTGGTAGCAACTACTTACATGGAACGCCGATTAGACAAGATTATTTAGAAACAGCAATTAAGTGGATTTCTAATAATAAAATTGAGGATTATATGGGTTTACACCAAAATGATCCAAATGCTTTAGAGTTATGGTCATATTTCCAATCCGTTATGACTTGGATAGGTGGTGTATTTGTTACCAAAAGAAAACACATGAAGGGAGTTGAGTGGGGAGTTTTGTATAATCAATTTAAGGAAAAAAAACTTGACCATAATAAAATAGAACAAGAAGTTTCAAAGCTCATATGTGATGATGACGTTACAGACAAATCAGGTATTTATGCTTATGTTTTAACTCGTAAAGAAAAGTATTTATCTATTCGGGCATTTACAGATTCGATGAAACAAAAAGTATATGAAAAACAGCAGGGTATCTGCGTTCTTTGTCAAAACAGATTTGAAATATCACAGATGGAAGCAGACCATATTACTCCATGGAATGAAGGTGGCAAAACAAACGAAGATAATTGTCAAATGCTATGTAAAGAAGATAATAGAAGAAAATCAGGAAAATAATTAACAAAATTTTTAATTCTGGTTTTTGGATTGCATGTCTGTAAATTAGCAATTGCAGACATACAATTATAACCCAAGCCATTAACTTATTAACTACCTATCAATACAAAAAATTACAGTAATCAGGTAAAATATCAGTCAGTTAATTAATTATAATAAATATGGTAAACCCTCATGAAAAATGTAACAAACAAAGCAATTATTAATAAAGTTGATAATGTTACCCGTGTTGATTTCTCTAAACGAGAGATTAAAAATATTAATTGTAAGAATATAGGCACGTTAAAAAAGAAATTAGAGTATCAACAAAAAAAAATATCTATTCAAATTAAAATCACTCAAAACATACTAGAACAGAATGTTAAACATATTTTAAAAAATACTGATTATGTTGACCCAGATACAATTAAAAAACAATTATTCCATGAAAAGTTTTCTGCTATTTGGTTAGAATGGTTACCTCAAATTCAATTTCCACTACCACTTGATAATAATATAAATTATGAACTGCAACCTCTCGACACAAAAGTACAAGATGAATCAGAAAAAACTTTAAAATTTTTTCAAAAATTAGAACAGATTTTAATTGATCCAGAATCAAAAATTCAACTTGAATACGATTATAAAAAGCAAGAAATAGATAATCATTGCAATAATATTATTCCTTACCTCAAAAATGAATTAAAGCACACAAATGAAACATTAGAACTTATACAAGATATTCTTTATAATATAGAAAATTTAAAAGGACTTGCCACTCCAAATGATGTAAGAATAGCATCAATCGGGACAAAACAGACCTTAAAATGGCTAGACGTGGACGATAATCATAAAGAAAAAGTAAAAGAACTTCTAAAAAGTACAGCTCCAGAAATCTTACAAAAATTAGAAGACGATGATAATTCTAACGAAATCATCTCTCATTTTATAGGTATTAAGTTAACAAAGACAGAATCACGCATACTTAAAACTTTAAGAGCACTAGTAGATCGTGCTTTTAAACTAAGAGAAATACAATCCTATAGTCATAAAGTACGTATCACCCGTGCTGATTTCTATAAAGAATACGGCTTAAAATCAAGGTTATGCGGTGGATACGAGGATAATCAAACTAAGAAAATTAGAGAAGTTCTATTCAGTGGAAATAGCAATTTAACTAAGAGAATATTTTTTAAAAATAGCAAAAATAAAACGGTATTAGTTACTGCTTTTATTCTAAAAATAGAATGGGAAGAAGAACAAAATAATTATTTTGATGTCATGCTTGATGACATCATTTTTGTTAAAGATAAATCAGATAAATATTCATACTATTACGAAGACTTACAAGGATTAAATAGATTAATAGAATTAATGCCTAACAGCGATATAGCTTTTGATATACATGGTTATTTAGAATATTCACTAAAATTAAATGTTCAGGAATTTGGTATCACAAAAATAATAAACGCAAGTGATAGTCTATTAAAGCGTTACCAAAAAGATAAAAAAGGAACAGAATATCGTATAGAAAAAGTATTAGATAATATGATCAAAGCTAAAACACTAATTTCTAAATGGAAAAAGCTTATTGGAAAAAATGAAACGAAATACTCACTCACCAATATTAGACAAAAAGAAATTAGTAATGAGATTATTACAATTAAAAATAAAAAAAATAAAAAGTAAATACAACTAATAGTTATGCGATGACTGTGGGAAAACCATGCGATGACTGTGGGAAAACCATGCGATGACTGTGGGAAAACCATGCGATGACTGTGGGAAAACCACTTTCCTACAAGCCTTATAATATAAAGGAAAATAGGGTATAAAAAAAATGTGTTTAAATTAATAAAATTAATAAAATTTTATTGAGAAAAGAGCATAAAATTAATAAGATTTTATGCTCTTTCTCTTCCAACACTAAGGAAAAGATTTTTTTCGCTCTTTTCTTAGGTGGTAAAACTCCCTTTTTTTGAAGTAGTATTTTTTCTTAGTGTTCAGTTATTAAGTTATGTACTAGTTTATAAAAATAGAAATACTAGGTAAGTACTTTGCCGATTAACAAACGGCATTAATCGGGAATAGATGGCAAGAGTAAAGCCTATGGAAATGAAGTTGCCTGCAAATAGCAGGTAAATGCAGGAAATTTGGATAACTTAGAAAGTATTATTCTTTTATTTACATTTAATTAGAAACTTAGCTCTGGAGAACAGTCTAAGATCACATGCTTTTTGTAAAGGAGTTAAAAAATGATTCTTTACATTGCAAATATTAATGAAATGAAATTGAATATTCTATATACGGACTCTGATAAATAACTTTTGATAATAAAAACTAGGAGTACGAGGTTTTTGGACTCTATAAAAAACAAAACTTTAGCCATTAAATAAATGGGATAAAATGGCAAGTTATGAGGAGTACTCACAGCCTATAAAAAAGGTCTTATAATGAATTATTAGAGTCCAGAACTCCTATAGGGAATATAACGGAATAAGCGAATTGTAAAAAATAATGGCGTCCTAGAGATGAGGTCTAAGACTTGCTCCTATTCCTTTTATTTAAAAGGTTAGAGGATATATAAAGCTTGAACAAGAATAGGCCATTAAAGTAAGCATTTATTGTTACTTTAGCCATGTGTTACTTAAAAAAAGAAGCAGATGTGCTAACTAATACCTTTTTGTATAACTAGAGAGACTTTAGGTGAATTATAGTTTGAGTTTCTGGAGTTTCTGGACTCTATAAAAAAGAGAACTTGGGAGGTTTTTGCCATCTATAAAAAAGCAGCTCTCTAATGGGTTTTCAGCTTCTATTATGATGAATAGAAACGTAGTCTCCGAGAGCAGTCTAAGATCACATACTAAATACTGAATAAAAAAGGCTCTTGCACTTGCAGTCTACAAAAGGGGTATTAAAAAACCCAGAACCCTTATTATTTCTATTGATACAAGGTTTTTTATAAATGAGAAAAAGACTGCAAGTAATTATTTTACAATGTTTACTAGGAGTCTACAGGAGGGGTCTTGAATATGCCTACACCTTTGTTACCACCATTGATATAAGGTTTTTTACAAACTAATTTGAGCCTCCTACCAATTTAAAATCAAATACCCTCCAAAAGCTTATAAATACTAGGAAAAACAGGCATAAAACATTGTTTTTTGTGCTAAAAAATGGTATAATTTTTAATAAAAAAAGAGGTTTTTTATGCAGTTTATAAAAGGTCAGTCTGGCAATCTAAAAGGAAGGCCAAAAAATATTAAAAAGAAGCTAGAAGAAGTTATACTGAATGATCGGTTTAGGGCGTATAAGTTCGTTCAAAAAGCAATGAAGGAAGGAGAGCCTTGGGCTTATGAGGTATACTTTAGTTCTTTGTTACCTGCCGCAAGAGCAACAGGAATTATCAAAGATGAGTTCTAAAAGGTGAGCTGTGTAGATGAAAGCAAGTATTAAGAAGCAGAAGAACAAGAGAGGAAGGCATCTTATAGTTTTAAATGATGAGCAGATAGCAAAAGTAGAAGAACTTTCAGCTTATCTTAATTGCGAACAAATATCTGATTATTTTGGTTTTTCAGAAGATACATTTTATGAATTAAAAAAAAGAGATATCCGAGTTTTCCGAGCCTATAAAAAAGGAAAAGCTCATAAGATATACGATTATGCTAAAAAACTTGAGAATAAAGCTATGGGAGTTGATGAGACTGGCGATACAACGTCAATAATATTTTACCTAAAGACACAAGCTGGATGGAGTGAGAAACAACAACATGAAATCACAACTAAAGAAGTACCTCCTATTCTTACCTACATAGTTCAGGATGATAAAGCAACAAGCAATTAACTTTGGTTTTGGTGAATGGGTAGAAGTACAAGAGTTATCACATTAGAAGAGACTGCACAGGTTGAAGCAATGGCGGCACATGGTCATACACAGGAAGAGATTGCAGAGTTCTTGGGAATGTCTGCTAGAAGTTTTCGTTACAAAAAAAATGAAAATAAAATTTTAATTGCCGCCTACAACAGGGGTAGATTTAAGGCTAAGAACTATGTTGCATCAAGGCTTTGGAGGTATATTAGAAATGATGCACTGACGGCAATTAATTTAAGTGCAATTACCTTCTACCTTAGGACACAAGCAGGATGGACGGAAAAACAAGAAATGAATTTAATTGCAAAAGATGTAACGCCTAATAGACAACCACTGACTGTCATAAATCATTTTACGGATGATCATGATGAGATTAGATCAAAAAATGGATGAATAATGATAAAGTACCAAGACCCCGATATTACTTTTTTTGCAAAGTTAATTAAGGAGTATAAAGGGTCTTTTAAAAAAATTATTAATCAGATAGAGGATGCTTACTATGTTGAAGAGAGCGTGGGAGAGGTAATACCTAGCGATAACCAAGATCATATCCTTAATGAAATATCCAGATTGAGTTAGCGTCATGTTGCTTCGTAGTCGTCAGCAGGAGTTTGTAGATAGGTGTATGGTAGCCCTAGCGGATAACGATAATACGCTGGGTGTTGCCCCAACGGGAGCGGGTAAGACTATTATGCTTTCTGCCATAATAAGCGAAATGCACAAACAGAACCCTAACTTAAAAGCTTGCGTACTTGCTCACCGAGACGAACTAACGGTTCAGAACGAGGAAAAGTTTAAGTGGGTTAATCCTAGTATTTCTACCAGTATTGTTGACAGCTACAGCAAGTCTTGGGACGGACAAGTAGCTTTTGCCATGGTACAGACTCTTTCAAGAGAGAATAACCTTAAAGAGATGCCGCCAGTTGATTTACTGGTAATTGATGAAGCTCATCACGTAACTGCACCGAGTTATAAAAATGTTCTAGAATATGCCCGCAAGGTTAATCCAGAACTTAAAATCCTCGGAGTAACGGCAACACCAGAACGAGGCGATAAAAGTAGCCTTGGGGAAGTGTTTAATAATTGCTGCGACCAGATAAAAATAGGTGAGCTTATCCTTAGCGGTAATCTAGTCAGACCCGTAACGTTCGTTATTGATATGGGTAATACTCACGAGAAGTTGCAAGCATTAAGAGCAAGAAGCAGTGGGGATTATAGCGAAGCTGAGGTAGCCTCCATTTTAGATAGCGAGCCACTAAATAGCGAGGTTGTTAGGCACTGGAGGGAAAAAGCGGGAGAGCGTAAAACAGTAGTATTTTGCTCTAGCGTTTCTCATGCAAGGAATGTAATGAATAGCTTTAACGCTCACGGAATATCTACGGCTCTTATTACTGGTGAAATGACCAAGGAGCAGCGGGCTATTGTATTTGAGAATATGACTAAAGGAGCAATACAGGTAATCGTAAATGTGGCGGTATTAACGGAAGGTTGGGATTACCCGCCTATTAGTTGCGTGGTATTGCTTCGTCAGTCTTCCTATAAGTCGACAATGGTGCAAATGATAGGGAGGGGGCTTAGAACAATAGACCCAGTAATTTATCCTGATATTATCAAGAAAGATTGCGTTGTGCTGGACTTTGGCATTTCCACCATGTTGCACGGCTCTCTTGATCAAATGATAAACCTAAGTAGTAAAAATAAAGGTTTTAAAATTTGCCCTTCATGTAAAAAGAAAATACCGAAGAATAGTGATGAATGCCCGTTATGCAATGCAGACTTAGTTGCACAAGAGCAGGTAGAGGATAAAGAGCAAAAGCCTAAAACTATCTTGTCAAACTTTGAGATGGCAGAAATAGATTTGCTTGGGACAGTCAATTTCCCGTTTACGAAGCTGGATGATGATACTTTACTTGCATCTGGTTTTAATAGCTGGGCTTATGTTCAAAGGAAAGGCGATGTATGGGTTGCTGTCGGAGGAAGACAGGCAAGAACATACACATTAAGCACTTGGGTAAACAGTGAACCGCTACCAGATATTCCGACTAGAGTAATTTATCAAGGTGGAAAACTTGAGGCTATAGCTGCCGCCAATGACTTCTTAAGCCTCTACGAAAAGCAGGAAACAGCGATGAAGACTGCAAGCTGGAGGAATGAGAAGCCGACAGAGAAGCAATTAAACCTTATTCCTTCATGTTATAGAGCTAGTAATAGCTTAACTAGAGGTGATGCCTCTGCGATAATAACCTATGCGAAGATCGAACCAAAATTGAGAGAACTGGGCGTATTATGAATAAAGAGAAAGATGCTATATCCAAACAGAAAGTAGCTAACGATGATTGCCAAGGATTAAACAAACTCCTTAATTCTGCTGCAAACAATGTTGGCAATGAGCTTGTAGAACAAAAATCAGAAAAACCTATTTTGCAAAAAAAAGAAAAGTCAAAAGAGCAGGAATTACAGGAAATATTAGACGCAATGGGTGAAGCTCTTACTGCAAATAGTGGAGGAATAAGTGATAAATTCGGTTGGATGGTTTATGACCAGTTATCGAAGTCCTGTTATAAGGATACTAACATTCTAGAAGCGGTAAAGCATATTTGTACTGAATTAAAAGGTATTGCACCAAAAGATCAAATAGAGGGAATGCTTGCTACTCAAATGATAGCTACTCATCATCAGGCACTAAATTGTTTTAGGATAGCAGCGGAATCGGAAACAATAGAGATGTTAAACCTTGCCGTCAATTCTGCAAACAAACTTACTCGCACTTATACGGCACAAATGGAAGCATTAAACCGCTATCGTGGCAAGGGACAACAAAAGATGACTGTTGAACACGTGCACATTAACTCTAACGTACAAGCAATTATAGGCAATGTTACAAAAAATAATTCCTCTGAAAAAGAGGGGGGAACTATAAGGGGTATGTTAGAAAATGAGTAATAACCCCATGCAACTTAAAGAAGATAATAAGTGTTTAGCTAGAACACGTCAGGGAAAGAGTACTTTTTGTCAGGCAAGGAAAGTTATAGGCAAAAAACGCTGTAGGATGCACGGAGGAACTAGCGATGGTGCTCCAAAAGGTAATAAGAACGCATTTAAGCACGGCAAATATAGCAGGGAGGTAATAGAAAAAAGAAAAAGTGCAACAAAGCTAAAAAGGGATTTTAGGGAGTTATTACGTATTATGAAAAAAAATTGATGACTAAAAGCCAGATTTAACCCTTGTATAGCGTTAAAATTCTATATAAAAACAGATTAGGAAATGAAAATACGGCTTGCATTTTCGGAGTACATGTTTAACTTATTAACGTTTTAATATCAAAAAATACTTGTTAAGATGCTATCTTGTTTATCTTATGAAGATAAAATATTTAAAAAAATACAAAAAATCCCAATAGAATCTCTTAAAAAAGAAGAACAATTAAATAAGTTGAGTTTAGAAGAAGCTAAAACATGGTTTAGATATAAAGATGGTAAACTTTACTATAAAAAATCATCAGGCAATAAAAAAATAGATGATGAAGTTGGCTATATAAGACAAGTTAGTAAATATCAAAATTACCCTTATTTAGTTACTACATTAAAAAGAAAATTTTACCCTGTAGGAAAGATAATATTTTTATTAATACATGGTTATTACCCAAAACATTTAATTTATATTGATGGGAATAGATTAAATAATAATATTGAAAATTTAACTTGTTGTAGTTATTCAATAATTAATTATAAATTGAGACCTATAAAAAATAATACAAATTTAAAAGGTATTTATTATTGTAAATTTAGAAATAGATATAAAGTTAGATTTAATGTTGATTATAAAACTTATAATCTAGGTAGTTATAAAGATATAGAAACAGCTAAAAAAGTTTATAATATGGTAGCTAAAAAAGTTTATGGAAGAACAGCACATATAAACAATTGAACTCTTAAAATTTCACGTGTGATGGTTATTATTAATTTTATCAAAGATATAGATTATCTTAATAAATACTCTAATTTAGTAATAGCTGTGGCAACTTGCCTTACATTTTTTGCAACTCTAGCAATAGTGTATTTAACCTGTAAACAAACCAAGATAGCTAAACAAAAACGAAAAGATGATTTGTTTAAGATAAGGTGGGAGTTCTATCAGAAAATTGTAAAGTATATAAAAAATACTTATGAGAAAAAATGTGAACATAAATTTATACAATGGATAGATAAGGATAAGGAAAAGCAACAAAAAGTACGAGATGATTTTATAAAATCTAGAAGCCCAATATCAGATAAGAAACTCGATATAGAGCAGCATTTTTTGATATCCAAAACAAAACTCTTGTTTGATGATGAGGCAGCAAACTTAATACAAGAATTTATGTTTGATCATAGTACTCAATTAATTTACAAGAGTGTTTATCAAATTAGCATTGATCAAACTATTGAGTCACATCCTGAAAGATTGATAAGGGAAATCAGCGAAGAATATTGGACATTATCTTGGTTACCATCACAGGAATTTGAACAAAAATTTGATAAGTATTTAAAGCTTGAATGAAGTGCAAATATTGCTTACAAACTAACGTGGTCAAAATCGGTAAATTAAGCTATGATCAGTATTATAAATGCAGGAATTGTAATAAACACTTTGCTTATACCTCGATCGATGATATTGATCCGCAAGAAATACAGCGTTTATTAAGTAGTGGTGTTCATAGATACGCAATTGCTAGAAAGTATGGTTGCACTCATAACGCTATAAATAGGTATATAAAAAAGCATAATTTAATTGAATCAACTATAGAAAGGGTTACTTTTAAAAGTTAGCAAAAAGAAAAATACTAAGTAATTATACAAAAAGCTTTTTTAAGCGTTATACAGAGCGATTTTAATGTCTTAGCTATTCCCCTATATAATACATTAAACATAACGCTAAAAACCTTCTTAAAACAAGAAATAAATATATAAAATAAGCTAGGAAAGGATAATTTACTATGACACACAGATATTTAGACGCAACGAATGATGTTGCATTTAAAAAACTCTTTAGCAATAAAGATCGCTTAATAAACCTGCTTAATTCTATCCTTAAGCTCTCAGAAGGTAGTAGAATAAAAGAATTGGACTATATACCCCAAGAGCAGATGCCTTTATTCCTAGACGGCAAGAGAAGTATATTTGACCTTAAGGTAAAAGATGAAGCAGGACGCTGGTATATTATTGAGATGCAACGTAAAATGGAAAGGGACTATATTAACCGAGTTCAGTTTTACGGCAGTTATTCATATGTAAACCAGATAGAACAGGGGGTAAGCCATAAAGACCTATTACCCGTGGTGGTTATTTCTATTATAGGTCAGAAGGTATTTGATGATGAATTACCTTGTATTAATTACCATTGCCTAAAAGAAACCAACACCAATAAGCAGTACCTCTTTTCCTTGATGTATGTGTTCGTAGAATTAGGCAAGTTTGATAGCAACAGGATAGAAAACGATATAGACCAGTGGTTACATTTATTAAAATGTGCTCACAATGAACAAGAACCGCCTAAAGAAATAAAAAACAGTAGCGTATTATCTGCTTATGAGGATTTAGAGCAATACAGGTGGAATGCTAGCGAGCATGATGCTTATATTAGAGCTAAGCTTGCTATGGAGGCAGAAGACATTAAGCTAGAGGAGCATTTAGAAAAAATAACCAAGCTTGAAGAAAAAGTAGAACAAGCAGAAAAAAGAGTAGAGCGAGCCGAGCTTAAGGGTAAAACTGATGAACGAATAGCAATAGCTCAAAAAATGCTAGCTAGAGGTAAAAACGCAGAAGAGGTAGCCGAATTAACTGGTCTTAGCCTAGAGAAAGTAAACAGCTTAAGAAAGAGACCTTTTTAGTGTAATTAATTCATAATAATGAATAAAATTATCTACAAGCCCCCCAGATGTATTCTACTGGTATTTCTGTACTTAAATCGTTGGTAAAACCACAAGATTCCCATATTAAATTTTCTATTTCATTTTCATTACTAATTTTTGTAAACCATGGCACTATAAACTCTTCAATTTCTGATAAACTAATCTGTTTTTCTTCTGTTCCATCTACACGTAGTTGGACTAGTCTACATTTAGTTTCAGGATGAAAATTAGTGTATAGAAATTTTAATGTACATTGCCTTGAGTTAACATCAAAATTATTTACAAGTGATGTTATACTATAACCTGGTATACCATTATCCTTTATTATTTTTTGTATTGTATATCCATTAAGTTTCTGAGAACCTTTAAGAGGGAAAAGAATGTGCTCGTCTGTTAATTTAAAGCCTTCTACGTTATTAGTGTTTATTGGTGAGTAACATAAATCTTTTAGAAAATTGTTAAATTCTTCAGAAGAAAGGGTAGTTCCCTTACTTGTTAAAAAACGACAAGAATTTTTTAATACAATTTCTTTATCTGTAGAAACTCCATGTCCATCAAGGATGAATAACACTCTATAGCTAACAGAAAAACTAAAAGAAATGCTCTGTTTTTCTATAATATTAGTTTTTTCTGCTTTCATTAGTTTGATGTCATTTCTTCATCAAAAACATAATGGTTGTCAAATGATTTGAGATCAAGACCATGAAAGTAAATATTATCAAAGTTTTGTATAAAATCATTCTTTCCAAGAATTAGAGATAGTAATTCAAAGGCAGTTATACTGTTTTCTGTTAAAACTGTTAATTGTTCACTAAATTCTCTATTTGAGGCTAAATCAGATAATTTCTCTTT
>Ga0214917_10002516_pt1 | contig 22177 bp, 19 predicted proteins | sample LL_1208_BB_MetaG_FD_177983 | JGI IMG/M metagenome (GOLD analysis project Ga0214917, IMG submission 177983) | Freshwater microbial communities from Lake Lanier, Atlanta, Georgia, United States - LL_1208_BB | ecosystem: Environmental > Aquatic > Freshwater > Lake | place: USA: Georgia | collected...
CCACCTCCGCCAGATGCACTGGGGCTTGCAACGGTTGGAGATGCTGCAGGAGATGCAGCACCGGAGCTGGGCGCCGCATCCACTGCAGGCTCCACACCGGCAATGCGCACGCGCAAGGCGGCGTTGGGTACCTTAAGCGCCTGATCTCGGGTATCGGTGATCACACGAACATTGGCCGTCATGCCAGGCAACAACCGTCCACCGGTGTTTGAAAAAGTTACCACCGCCACATACGTGACCACATTGGCCACATTGGTGGCGGCTTTGCGAACTTGGTTGATTTGCCCTTCAAACGTCTGCCCTGGAAAAGCATCGACCGTAAAGGTGGCTTTTTGGCCGGAGCGGATACGACCCACGTCGGCTTCGTCAATCGCTGCCTCGACCTGCATGTCTTGCAAATTGCGGGCAATGATGAACAACTCCGGCGACTGCAAGCTGGACGCCACAGTCTGACCCCGTTCGATCGAGCGTTTGATCACAATGCCGTTGACTGGAGATGTGATACGAGTACGAGCCAGATCCACTCGGGCCTGAAGTAACGCCGCATCACGCTGCGAGACATTGGCTTGAGCGCTTCGGACTTGGGCCTCGCTCACGCCCAGCTGAGCTTCAGCAGCTTTTACCGCCTCCAAAGTAGTGTTGACCAGTGCATTGGATTTGTCGGACTCGCTTTGTGCAACAAAGCCCTTATCCACCAGCATGAGGTTGCGCTCATGGGTGCGCCGTGCTTCGGTTAGATCGGTTTTGGCGCTGGAGACTTGAGCTCTGGAAGCCACCACATTGGCTTGCGCCGTGAGCACAGTGGCTCGAGCTGCATCCACATCGGCCTGAGCCGATCGCACCCGGTATTCAAATGTTTCGGGGTCAATCACCGCAATAAGTTGGCCCGCTTTAACTTCCGAGTTGAAGTCCACCAAAATGTCTTTGATCTGGCCCGAAACTTGGGTTCCCACAGTGACCTGAGACACCGGGCTGACCGCTCCCGTAGCCGCTACTGCGGCGGTCAAGGCGCCGCGTTCAATTTTTCCGGTGCGGTACTGCACAGCCTCTGTGCTGCCACTCCACCACCACCATGCGCCACCGCAGATTGATGCCAGCACCACCAAACCTAAGGCAAGGTAAATTTTTCTCATCTGGGCATTGTAGGTAGTGCACATGAAAGACCAACGGGGTCCAGGGCACATGCCCCCACTAAAATCAAACCATGAGCTCTGCCCCTGACCAAGCACCCTATGCGCCCCAAAAGGCCCAAACCGCCTCAAGCCCCCCAAAGCCCAGCAACTTTCTGCGACAAATCATTGAGCAGGACCTTCAAGCTGGCACCTATTCACAACGCACTTGGGCGGGCACACCGGGTGATGCACAGCACCACGCTCAAGGCCCCCTTGACCCGGCACGCATTCGCACCCGCTTTCCCCCCGAGCCAAATGGCTATTTGCATGTGGGGCATGCCAAAAGCATTTGCTTGAACTTTGGTTTGGCGAGAGACTACGGCGGCATATGCCACCTGCGCTTTGATGACACCAACCCCGAGAAAGAAGACACGGAGTATGTAAACAGCATCATCGATGCGGTGCGATGGCTTGGCTTTGAATGGAACGGCGCCCCTGACGCCAAGCCCTACCAGGCCAGTGACTACTTTGACTTCATGTACCGTGCAGCCGAGTACCTGATTGAATCTGGTCACGCTTATGTGGATGAACAAAGCGCAGAAGACATGCGCGCCAACCGCGGTGACTTCAACACACCTGGCAAAGACAGCCCTTTCCGCACCCGCTCCACCCAAGACAACCTGCAGCGTTTTCGTGACATGCGCGCTGGACTTTTGCCCGATGGAGCTGCAGTGCTGCGTGCCAAAATCAGCATGAGCAGCCCCAACATCAACCTGCGCGACCCGGCCATTTACCGCATCAAACATGCCCACCATCACAACACCGCAGACACGTGGTGCATCTATCCCATGTACACCTTTGCGCACCCGATTGAAGACGCACTGGAACACATCACCCACAGCATTTGTACTTTGGAGTTTGAGGACCAACGCCCGTTTTACGACTGGTTAATGGCGCGTTTGGTAGAAGGCCGGCTGATCTCCTCGCCGCCCCCAAGGCAGTATGAATTTGCTCGCTTGAACCTCACTTATGTGATCACCAGCAAACGCAAACTGGCTCAGTTGGTTCAAGAGCGGCGGGTACAAGGTTGGGATGACCCACGCATGCCCACCATTTTGGGTTTGCGCCGTCGCGGCTTCACCCCCCAAAGTATTCAGGCCTTTGCCGAGCGCATTGGAGTTACCAAAGACTATGCTTGGATCGACTACAGCACCCTGGAAGGCTGTTTGCGTGAAGACCTAGACCCTCAGGCGCCTCGCGCCATGGCTGTGCTGGATCCGCTTTCCTTGGTCATTACCAATTGGGACGAACTGATGGGCGCTGGCGCCCTAGACATTTGCAGTGCGCCGGTACACCCGAATCTGCCCGAGCTGGGTAAACGCCAATTCATGTTCGGCAGCCGCTTATGGATTGAGCGCAGTGACTACGAAGAATCACCCCCCAAAGGTTTTTTCAGAATGTTTCCGGGCAACAAAGTGCGCCTGAAGTACGGCCACGTGGTGGAGTGCACTGGCGCCTTGAAAGATGCTCAAGGCAACATCACGGAGGTACAAGCCCGATTGATACCCAACACCAAAAGTGGCACTCCGGGCAGCGATAGCGTGAAGGTCAAAGGGGTTATCACATGGGTCAGTGCTCACGAGGGCATTGAAGCTGAGGTTCGGCTTTATGACCGCTTGTTCTCCGACCCTCAGCCCGATGCGGGTGGCAAAGACTTTTTAGCCAGTCTCAACCCCAAAAGCCTGAAAGTGGTGCAGGCTTTAGTGGAGCCAGGTTTGGCTCAAGCAAAGCCTGCTCAGCATTTTCAATTTGAGCGCCACGGCTACTTTGTGGCAGACCGTGTGGACCATTCACCTCAGAGGCTCGTATTCAATTTGGCAGTAGGCCTCAAAGACAGCTGGGCCAAATAAGCCAATGGCCTTGACTCTGAACCGGGACATCATTCACACCACGCCGAGAGATGCGGCCAGCATCATCATGCTGCGTGATGGGCCTATAGGTTTAGAGGTCTTTTTGCTTAAGCGACACAGCGCCTCAGAGGTTCTGGGTGGCGCTTATGTGTTTCCTGGCGGCAAAGTAGACGTGGCAGACAGCACCATGCCCCCGAATTGCCTCAATCAAAGTCCTTCTGAATTGCACAAACGTCTGTGCGAAGCACAGTTGGAGCCCCGCCAAGCCTTGGGTATTTTTGTGGCGGCTTTACGTGAGGCCTTTGAAGAATGCGGCGTGTTGTTTGCCGACCCCATCCTGCATCCAGAACTTGTACAGCAAGCTCATGCGCTGCATAGGCAAGGCACAGGGTTTTCCGAGGTGTTGGCGCGCTTGGGGATGAAACTTAAAACCGAATGCGTGCTACCCTGGACGCGTTGGGTTACCTCCACCCAACCGTCCATGAGCAACAAACGCTTTGACGCCCGATTTTTTGTGGCGCAAGCGCCGGAATTGCAAACTGCAAAACACGACAACTACGAAACTACGGATAGTGTGTGGATTCAGCCACGGGCCGCATTGGAGCAGTATTGGAACCACCACATTACATTGGCGCCACCCCAAATCATGAGTTTGGCGCATTTGTCTCGCCACGCCTGCGTCCAAAGTGTCTTGAACGAAGCCCTGAGCAGACCACCGGCCCTGGTTCAGACCGAACCATTTGACGATGCACAAGGCCAACGTGTGCTGCGCTACCCCGGTGACCCCGAACACTCACAGCCTCAACGCGTGATACCGGGACCAACCCGCCTGCACCACCGCAACGAACGTTTTGAACCTTCGGGGGGATTTGAGGCTTTGTTCGCCGACTAACTGGACCGCCTGCCTCTGACCTAAGTATTGGCACGCTTTTTTAACCAACGCATCAGCACCGACACCAAGGGCAATTTTTCGTAAAGCTCTTCTGCTGCGTCCCAATAATCTCGGTGCACCGCAATGCGACCATCGGCAGCCAATTGCAAATGACTGGCACCTCGGATGGTTTGAAGTTGGCCAGGGCTGAACTTTGCAAATCTGAAATGAAAGTCCCACGTCAACATGAGATTCTCATCCTGCTCCACCCTCTGGGTGATCACAAATCGGGGCTCTAGAAGCGCCACATACATATGGCGAAAAATACGCGAGATCTCAGGCAAGCCCTGAACCTCATTAAAAGGGTCTTTAAAACGAGCGTCTTCGGTGTAGATCTCTTCAAAACGCTCCACACTTTGCGGTGTGAGCGTTTCAAAAAACTGCACGATGTGGTCGGATTTGGAGATTGCCTTGTTTTCCACAACTTTACAGACCCGTCATTTTTTTTACTAATGGAAAGTACCAGCGGTAAGGCAACAAGCGCAGCAATTTCATCCAAAACGTAAAGTTCTTGGGGTAATGAATTTCAAACTCGCCTTTGGCCCAACCGGCTAAGGTGTTTTGTGCGGCTTGCTCGGGCGAAATAAGCCCGGGCATTTTGAATGTGTTTTGGGCCGTAAGTGGGGTTTCTACAAACCCCGGGTTGACCACACTTACCCCCAGGCCCTCGTCATGCACATCTATGTACAAAGCTTCGGCCAAGTTGATGAGCGCCGCTTTGGTCGGCCCATAGGCCAAGCTTTGGGGCAAGCCTCTGAAGCCCGCCACACTGCTGACCAAGCTGATATGCCCTTTACCTAGTGCGAGCATTGTGGGCAAGACGGCTTGAAGCAAGTTCAAAGCGCCTACGTAGTTGATGCTTTGGTGTTTGATCATTTCATCTAAGTCAAACCGCTGTGCCCGCATGGCCTGGTAATGCCCTGCGCAATACAGCACCAAGTCTAGGGTCTGACGAGCCCGCACCATCTCAAAAGCTCGTATGACCGCCTCAGCATCTGTGGCATCTAACGGTAATGCCACCGCACGCGAGCGACCCAAAGCATCATCGCCCTGATGAGCAGCCGCCCATTCATGGAGTGCTTGTGCTTTACGGGCAGAGACCCACACCGTGGCACCACGATCCCACAACTGGTTGGCAATGGCTTGTCCGATACCGCTGGATGCCCCCACCAGCCACACACTTCGGCCAGCCCATTGGGTGAGCTTGGGGTTCAACGACATGGAGATGAAATGGACCTAACGTTTGAGAAAAGACAAGGTCACCTCACCCAAGGTCACGCCCCACTTGCTCATGGTGGCACGGTTGAGCATGACGCGGTCGTTCATCAGGTACATCCAGTCGTCAAACTGGACCTCAATGATGCGGCCTTCAATGGGCAGGTTGAGGGTGTAAGTCCAATTAAAGGCGTTGCCTTGTTCTTGCCCTGTGGCAACACCCACCACATCGTCAGCGCGGCCGGTGTAACGGCCTTGAGAGCCTTGCCCCCCCTGCACGGGTTCACGTTGCAAATGCCAAATGCGCTTTTGCTTGGTGCCGTCTGAGTAGAGAAAGTCTTCGTCCAGCACGCCCTGCTCCTTGCCGGACGGGCCGCTCCAACTGCAGTTCATGACTACGGTGAAGCGCTTGACCACCTTGCCCGAGCGGTCTGTAAACAATCCGTAGGCATCCACCACGCCATTGAAATACTGACGCATGTCCAATATTGGAATCTGTCCGGCGTAATCCGCAATGTGGTGAGAGGCACAACCTGAAAGGCTTGCCAATCCAGAAAAACCAGCCACGGTGCCTGCGCTTAAAGCAGCCATGCGGGTCCAAGCTTGTCGTCGGTTCATAAGTCATCCTTTATTGGACGCACAAAAAAAACATATAGCAAAACTGCAGCCAACATTTTGAGCATACAAGGTACAACAGCATATGCAAAGGTCAAGGCTTGCAAGCCCTGTAATTCTCGGGTTCCAGGCACATAACCGGCCCATGACAATAAAGGCAAAGACAACCCTGCAGCCAGAGCCAAGTTGAGCTTGATCACAAAATTCCACCACCCCATATAAGTGCCTTGACTTCGGCCCAAATCCCCTTCTTGAGCAATCAACCCTGCCAGCAAAGCCCCGGGCAAGGCCAAGTCAGCGCCTTGGGCCATCCCTGAGAGTGCGCAAATCCATAAAAAAGGAAAGGCGTCGCCCTCTTTCAGCCACATAGCGCCAACAAAAACAACTACGGCCAGCATCATGCCCACCCACCAACTTCGTGCCAGCCCCCAGTGCCGGACCATGAACATCCAGCCTGGAATGGACGCCGCCGCAGACACAAAGAACACGCCCAAAAACAGGGGCTCCTGTGTAGCGGTGACTTGGAGGCGGTCTTGCAAAAAGAAAAACAACAGCGTGGCCGGAATGGCACTCGCCGTGCCATTGGTCACACACACAGCCAACAATTTTCTGAAGGCGGGGCGTTGCAAAGGCTGCCATAAGCTGCGCCAGGAAGCATCTGCATGTAAGGTTTGAGCAGTCATTGCTGCCGAAGGTTCTGGCGCAAGCCACCAAGCGCAAACGCCAAGGGCTAAAACCACACCAAAGAGCCCCACCATGGCAGACAAACCCCAAAGCGAAGGAGCGACCGAGGCCAACACCACACCCAGCAAGGCCAAACCCTCACGCCAGGCAGCCAAGCGGCTTTGCTGCAACTCACCCCCAGCCAGCAAGGCCCCCCAGGACTGGTGCATCAGGGTGGTGGCACTGAAACTCAAATAAGTGGCCAGCAACGCCACTGACAGCCACACCCAACTCATCGCCTCGGGCGCTTGGCCACTGCTCATCCATGGCGGAAAGAACAACACACCAAACCCCAATCCCATCAGCACACACAGCACGCTGGCCAGAATCAACATGTGGCGCGCCGATCTTCGGTACAAAGCATCGCACCAACGACCCAGTGATGGGTCCACCAACGCGTCCAAGGCACGGGTTGCCAATAAAACAGCGCCTAGAGCTGCGAGAGACATGCCATATTCTCGGGCATAGTGGTTGGGCAGCAACATGTACAAGGGCAGCGCCAAAAAAGCCAGCGGCAAGCCCATGAGGCCATAACGCAAACTCTGGGCCTGTGTCAGTGACACCTTAATCAAGACCCAACAAGGCTTGTCGCATTTTGGGTTCAGAGGTAAGGTCAGACAACCAAATGCCCATGAACAAACGGGCAAACTCAGGGTCTGCGATTTCGCGCTTGAACACGCCATTGGCATAAAACCGAATACTTTTATCAGGCAGGTAAACCCCTGAAAGTCGGTCGCCCGCCTGTATATCCCCAAAAGCCAAGGTCATATCGTCAAGCCAGCGCTGAGCCAGCTCTTCTGAAAAAGATCTCTGGCGGCGCATTTCGTCGATGGATCGCCTGGCAATGTCTTGACCTTTAAACGCCCTGAGGTATCGCAACTCCAAAACGAAAGGCCAACGCCTCCATTCTTGAGCACGAAACGAACTGTCCACCCACAGCTCAGCATCGTACACATTAAAGCCCCAGTAGGTCATGCGCGCAGTGCCCAGCTTTCGCGTCACCGAAGGACCGCTGTCACGAGCCATTTGGATTGCATTTAAAGAAGATGTCGTTTGTGCCCCAATAGACGGCGGGAGGAAAAGCACCGGACAAAAGGCAAGCACACACACAAGCTCCACCCCAAACTTCTTGGCCTGCAGCATCAAGGCCTTACGCCTTTTGCAGAGTGAACTGCATGACATTGGTGCTGCCTTCATCAAACGCCGCTTCACAATAGGCCAAATAAAACTCCCATAGGCGAATAAAGGGCTCATCAAACCCCAGCTGCACTACCTGCTCTCGGCTGGCCAAAAACTGCTGTCGCCAGCGACGTAGTGTCTCGGCATAGTCAGGTCCAAAAGCAAACTCATCCACCACCTTCAGTCCCGCTTGAGTCGCATGTTGGCGCAATGCGCGCGGGCATGGCAAACATCCACCGGGAAAAATGTATTGTTGAATGAAGTCGGTGGAGCTGATGTAGCGCTCAAACAAATGGTCTGCAATCACAATGGTTTGAATGCAGGCGCGCCCGCTTGGCTTGAGCAGACGACTTACGCTTTCAAAATACGTGGCCCAATACTCCTGGCCTACCGCCTCAAGCATTTCAATGGACAACACCGCATCAAAAGGGCCATCGTTCACATCCCGGTAGTCCTGCATTCGAATTTCCGCTTTGGGGTTGGCGTCTTGAGCCCATTGAAATTGCTCGGTACTCAGCGTTAAACCCACCAAGCGGGCTTGAAACTCGTTGACAGCCATCTGGGCCAAAGCGCCCCAACCGCACCCGATTTCCAACACCCGATGGCCTGGCTCAACTCCGGACATGCGCAAGGAACGACGTACTTTGGCCAGTTGCGCTTGTTGCAAATCACCTTGCAACTGGCCTTCAAACCACGCAGCCGAATACACCATGCTGTCGTCTAACCACAAGCGGTAAAAAGCATTGCCCAAGTCGTAATGAGCGTGAATGTTCTTGCGGCTGTTTCCCCGGGTGTTTCGCTTGAGCAAGTGCTTGATGCGATAGACCAAACGTCCCAGCCAGTTACCGTAAATCACCTCATCCAAGGCTTGGCGGTTCAACAAAAACAACCGCAAAAGTCCGGCCAGGTCGTCGGTGGACCACCCACCATCTCGATAGGTTTCGGCAAAACCAATGTCGCCAGACTTCAGCACGGCGGCAAATACCCCCCAGTCAGATAGGCTCACCCGCACTTGGAGCGGGCTGGCCGGTGCACCAAATTCTTGCCTTGAGCCATCAGGAAGTTGCAACTTAAGGCAACCTGACTGCAAACGAGACAGCAACTGCAGCACTCGCTTGGCAGAAACAGGGACAGGCAAATAAGGCGTGGAAGGAACTGGTGCGCTGGGTGCGGCCGAAGAGCTGGAAGAAGTGTCTGCAGTAGGCATAGATAAGCGGTTAAGAAATGGGCGGCTTGAATTTAGAAGGGATCACAGACACCAACTCAGCAGGAGGCAAGGGCTTACGGAAAATTGTGACACGCCTACGCCAAAGCCTGAAAGCTTGCCAGTGAATACGCACAGTCACCATCAGGGTCATCCAGGGAAACTGCCAAATGGCACGGCGCACGGTTTGGGCGGTCAATGGCTCCAGGTGCCCCTGAACACTGGTGATCAATAAGGGCTGTTGGGTCGGAGCATCAGAAAGCTCATCATCAAAATACTCAATGCGCACCACCGTCCGATCTTGGGTGCGCATAAAACGGAAGTGGTAGCGACCCTGTACTTTGCAAAATGGCGATACAAAAAACACCTTGTCGGCCACCAAATCCACGCCCAAACGGGGCTTTTGGAGCAGATACACATGCCGCTCACCAAAGGTGTTGTTGACCTCACACACCATGGCTTCCAAACCCCCTTGCGCGTTGTGGCAATACCAAAAGCTCACGGGCTTGAAGGTATAGCCCAACACCCGCGGGTAGCAATGCAGCCAAATTTCTCCGTCAGCTTGAATCTGCTGCTGATCGAGCAACTCTTGCACCCAGGCCAATGCACCGCCCTGCTCAGGCCCACGACCATCGCCGTGGTCCGCATCGTAAAAACTCAACAGGGCTGGGCGGTTACGTGCCAAGACCTGCGCGTGAAGAGGCGCAGTGTGCAAGGCCCGCATGGGCAACATGAGAAAAAATGTAGGGTAGTTGAAAGCATGGCGCACCGGACGCAAACGTGTGTGTCGCACCTCACCAAAGCCCACGCACGGTTGAGCCATCGCCAAGGGGTTACTTGCCGATGGCTTCAAATGAGTTGGACCGAAGCGCTGAAGGTTCGGGCAAAAACTGGATCAAACGCGCCACTTCCAACCCTGCCTTGAGGCCGTCTTCATGGAAGCCGTAACCCAACCATGCACCACAAAAATAGGTGTGCAACTGGCCTTGCAGGGTAGGCATTTCGCCTTGTGCCTGAATGGCGCCGACATCGAACACAGGATGAGAATATTCAAACTCACCCAACACATGTTCTGGCGCAATGGGTCGCACTGGGTTTAGGGTCTCAATCACGGGTTGGTCAAACGGCAGGGGTTGCAACTTGTTGAGCAAGTAATGCAGGCAAACGCCCGCCTGCTCCTGATCGGCGCTCAAGGCACGCTCATAGTTCCAAGCCGCCCAAGCCCTGCGTTGCTTGGGCAAAACCGACACATCGGTATGCAGCACCGCATGATTGGTGTGGTACTTGATGGCGCCCAGCGTTTGCGCCTCCTGCAAGCTGGGTTGCTTCAACAAGACCAAAGCTTGATCAGAATGGGTGGCCAAAACCACCTTGTCAAATCGTTCTGAACCTTGGTCGGTCCAAATCGTCACGCCCCGCGCATCTCGGTCAATACCGCGAACCGGGGTATTCAAGCGTCGATCCTCAAGTTCGGACAAGATCAAACTGACGTAATTGCGCGCTCCGCCTCGGACGGTCCACCATTGCGGCCGGTTGTTGACTTGAATCAAGCCATGGTTGTAACAAAACCGAATCATGGTGGAGACCGGAAACTGCAGCATTTGCTGGGTGGGACAGCTCCAAATACAACCCAACATGGGCAGAAAGTACCATTCCTGAAACGCCATGCTGAAGCGGTGCTCTCTCAAAAACTGCGCCAAGGGCTGCATGAGCTCATGCTCTTGGCCCATTTCAGCCAAAGACGTGGTCAATTGGTTAAAGCGCATGACTTCTCTGAGCATGTTGATGAACCGCCAATTGAACAAGTTAGGTCTTTGGGCAAACACCGTATTCAGGCTGGCCCCGTTCCACTCCAGAAAGCGCCCCGAAAGCATTGGCGCTCGTACGGAAAACGACATGTCAGACTTGGCTACCGCCACGCCTAAGTCCTCAAAGAGTTGAATCAGCCGGGGGTAGGTGCGTTCGTTGAACACCAAAAACCCGGTGTCTACCCCCCAGGTGACGGGCTGCATTGGACCCAAAGGCTCGAGCCGACCCGGAAGGGTGACATCCACAGTATGGGTATGCCCCCCAAAGTAATCATTGGCCTCAAAGAGCGTGACCTGAGCACGCTCACGCAGTGCATGGGCGGCAGCCAAGCCCGAAATACCAGAACCAACAATCGCAATTTTCATGTGGGACCCGTCAAAACCACCTGACCACCTGAAGTGGTGGATTTTTGTGCTGGGGGCGAATATACGCCCTAGCGCTCTAACGAAGCTAGGATAATCAAAACACCATGCCCCAGAACACCTCTCGATTAGCTGAACTGGTTGAAGAGCTCAAGCGCTCTCAAGCAGAGTTGGAAGCCCAAAACAATGCCTTGCATTACAGCCGCATTGCGGCAGAGGGAGCTTCTGAGCGTTTTGAATCTTTATTTTCCAAGGTGCCTTTGGCTTTGATGGTCGTGGACGAGCTGGGCATGGTGGTGCAAAGCAACGCCATGTCACTGAACCTGTTTCGACCAAATGAATCTGACCCGCCACTGAACTTTTTGTTACCCCTTGTGGACGACGACCATCTGGACCGTGTAGGCCAGTCTTTTGAGCAGGCTCAAAAAACCGGCAGCAGCGAAGTTAAAGAGGTGCTCTTCAAGCGCGGGCATCAAGACGCTTTGGTTGGTGACTTGCACATTGCACGCATTGAGTATTCGCAAGACAGCATGGCGCACTTTATTTGTGCGGTCATCGATCAGGGGCCTTTGATTTCAGAGCGCCAGGCCCTGCAACTGCGCAACGAGGAGTTGCGGCTGAGCGAAACCCGCATGGAAGCCATCATCAATTCGTCGATGGACGCCATCATGTGTGCTGATGACAACTTTCTGATCACGGTATTCAACCCTGCGGCGGCCACTTTATTTCAATGCAGCCCTGAACAAGCGCTGGGTATGCCGCTGGATGGATTTTTGCCGCAGGTGGTGAACTCCATTGGCCATTCGGATTTCAGCACCTCCCAATCTTTGGGCGAGGTTTTGGGTTTGACGGCGCAAGGTATGCCCCTGGACCTTGAAGTGAACGTGTCCTATGAGCGGCATTCAGAAGGCAACATCACCACCGTATTTGCCCGCGACCTGACCGCCCGCAAAGCCATGGAACACCAACTGCGCGAATCGCAAAAAATGCAGGCCATAGGTACCATGGCGGGAGGTATTGCCCATGACTTCAACAACATCCTGGGCGCGATTTTGGGTAATGTCAGTTTGGCCAAGCAAGATGCAGGCTCTGAATCTTTGGCCCAAATGAGCCTGAACGAAATTGACAAAGCAGGCCGCCGCGCGCGCGACTTGGTGCGACAAATTCTGACCTTCAGCCGCAACGAAGCGCCCCACCGTGAACCCATGAAGCTCAATGAACTGGTGCTGGAAAATGTGCGGCTTATCAAGGTGGGCTTGCCCCCTAACGTGAGGCTGACCATGGCGCTGGATGCCGACTCCCCTTGGGTTTTAGCGGACCCCACGCAAATTGGTCAGGCTGTGGTCAACCTTTGTGGCAATGGCATTCAAGCCATTGGTGAGCAAAAAGGCAAAGTGCATATTGAACTGAGCGGACTGAGTCTGGACAGCACCCAAGCCCAATCGCTAGGAATTGAACCTGGGCTGCATGCCGTCTTGAATATCTCCGATACAGGTTGTGGCATGGACGAGGCCACGGTACAACGTATTTTTGAACCGTTTTTCACTACCAAAGAGGTCGGCAAAGGCACAGGCTTGGGACTTGCTGTAGTGCACGGGGTCATGAGAACGCATCAGGGCGCAATAGAAGTGCACAGCTCGCCCGGAAAAGGAAGCACCTTCAGGCTGTATTTTCCGGCCATGGAGCCCACTTCTGCGCAAGCTTTAAAGCTGCATGAATCGACACAGACTTCTACAACCAACACTTCCGCCGCGCGTCACGCCCATCCCAACACCGGCGCAGTCACCACGCCACAGGCCCATGTGATGTATGTGGACGACGACACGGCCTTGAACTATTTGATCAAGCGTGCGCTGGGCCGCAGAGGCTATCAGGTCAGCACTTACAACGACCCGCGCGAGGCTATTGAAGCCTTGAAAAACCCAGAGCATCAGGTGGACTTGATGGTCACCGATTTCAATATGCCTGGATTTAGTGGAGTGGAACTTTTAAATGAGGTAGCGGCGCTGCGCCCCCAGTTGCCTAAGGCACTGGCTTCGGGTTACATCACCCCGCAAATTGAAGCGCAAGCCTTGGCTGCAGGTGCGCTCTCGCTTATTCATAAACCCAACGACGTGGATGACATGTGCACCACCGTTGAGGAGCTGCTGCAAGCCCATCGCCCCAAAACCGATGCCGATCAATTTTGAGCTGGTGCATCAAGACGATGCACTGCTGGTTCTGCATAAACCCGCCGGTTTGCTTTCAGTGCCTGGACGGGGCGCCGACAAACTAGACAGCCTGAGCTACCGAGTACAACAGCAGTTTCCTGAAGCCTTGGTGGTGCACCGACTGGACCGTGACACCTCGGGGCTTTTGATCATGGCCCGAGGTGCCACCATGCAAAGCCAATTGAGCAAGCTGTTTGCCAGCCGGTCCGTGCACAAACGCTACACCGCTGTGTGCTTCGGGGTGCTGCACGATGGTGATCGGGCTGGCGAGAGCCCACTAGACCCCGATTTACCTGAGACGTGGAACGCCATTGACCTGCCCATATGGCTGGACTGGGCCAAACGCCCGCAACGCGAAGTTGACCCGCGCGGTCAACCCAGCCTGACCCGCTGGCGGCTTATGGGTCATGAGGTCCAATATCCGAATTCAGCCCCAACCTTATCCAGGCTGGAACTGGAGCCCTACACCGGCCGCACCCACCAACTTCGGGTGCATTTGCAGGCGCTCGGACATCCCATACTGGGCGACACCTTGTATTCACCGCCTGAACTGCAGGCCTTAAGTCCACGCCTTTTGCTGCACGCTGAACGCTTGAGCTTGCCGCACCCCATCTCGGGTCAAACCCTCAGCCTGCACTGCCCTGCCCCGTTTTAATTCGGACTTTTCTTTGCTAGACGCTTGATGTGTGCGGGCGTTTTGGGTACTTGCTTCTGGGCTATGCAACGGTGCGCCGAGGCCAGCAAGGGCATTCACACCCGGGCGCTGGCTTTGGGGCAAATGGGAGAACTGGCCCTTCGGCTGAAAAAAAGCTCCCTGCACCTCAATGGCTAGAGCTTCAAGCGCCCTGAAAACCGCCTGAGCGCAAAGTCACCACCAAGGTGTCTCGGTAACCACCTACATTGGGCAGCTGGGGTTGGATGGGCGTGGTTTCGTGAATCACACGCTCATCATCGAGCAGCAATACCGACCAAGGCTGCGCTAGCGTAAACCTTTCACCTGCAGGGCTGTCGACTTTGAATACACGGGTTTCTCCGCCTTTGACAAGGTGGCGCTGCACCATAAACACCGCTACCAGTTCTACCCCATCTCGGTGTGCGCCTTCTGGCGTGGGGCGACCAATCCCCCCTGTGGTGTCGATGCGAAACTGATGCGCTTCCACAAACCAATGGTGCGCATGGGGGACCGAAGCACCTTGACCACCTTGTTGACTGTCACCTTTGGAAACTTTCAGTTGGCTGGACACGCGTGCCAGCCACAACATCAATTGCCCCCAGGCAGGCTGATGCACCACCGCATCGTGGATGGGATCAAACATCCGCTCCATGCCACCGTGCAAGGCGTTGTATTCCAAGGGTTGCCAATGGGCACGGTGCGCCACCTGGTGCCACTGGTTGTGCTGCACTTCAAAACAAGAATGGCGACGCCTGCGGTACCGGCCCCCATCTTTCAGGTGGGCATCTGGGGGCAAATCGTTCCAACCCGACGTGAGCGCCATCAGGTCTTGCAGCTGGCAAGCCGCCAGTTCGCACACCGTGTCTGCCGCTAACACCACATGCCCCTCATGGAGCAACTGAGCATCCAATTGGGACGCTGGGGTGAGCTGCGGGTTCATAAGGACAGCCCCAAGGTTTGGGCCAGCAGCTCATAAGAGCGCAGTCGGGCTTGCGGCTCATAGGTCCAGGTAATGACCACCAATTCGTCCACTTGCAAACGCACTGCCAAATCTTGGAGCCTTTGCGCCACCTCAGGCGCAGCACCCACCAGGGCTTGCCCGCGCAACTGCTGGAGTTCTGCCTGCTCATGGGCTGCATAACTGCGACGCGCCTCAAGTGGCGGCAGCAATGGGCCCAACTGACCTACGCGCCGGTCCATGCGAAAACGCTGCCGACTCTCAAATTGCAACCACGCCTCTTCCTCGGTATCCGCCACCAAAGCCCACACACATAAGGCGGTGTAAGGCTGGTGGTGTTGTTCGGTGGCCTTAAATTGATCGCGGTACAGATTTAAAGCGTGTTCTGCGCCCTGCCCCTCAGTAATGAACCATGCAAACGCATAGGGCCACCCCAAGTGGGCCGCCAACTGAGCGCCATAGTCGGAGCTGCCCAGCATCCACATCGCGGGGGCTGTCGGACCAGTGGGGCAAGCTTTAACGCCATGCCCGGGGTGACCGACGGGAAGCTCCCAACCTTGCGCCCAAGCTTGCAGCTCCATGGCCTGAAGTGGAAATTCATCTGAGCTGCGTAGATTGGGATTGAGCACACGGGCCGTGCGATGGTCGCTTCCAGGGGCGCGACCAATACCAAGGTCAATTCGGCCAGGCGCCAAAGCTTCCAACACCCTGAATTGCTCGGCCACTTTGAAAGGCGCGTAATGCGGCAACATCACCCCAGCACTTCCAATACGGATGCGTTGAGTGCGAGCGGCAATGGCCGCCATGAGCACCTCCGGTGCACTGCCCACAATGGCGGGGTGGCTGTGGTGTTCGCTCACCCAAAAACGGTGGTACCCCAAGGCCTCGCAGTGCTGTGCCAGCTCAAGAGTATCTCGAATGGCTTGTGCTTCTTCCCGACCTTCAGAGGCGGGCGACTGGTCTAAAACTGAAACTTTCAACATGACTTGTCATTATTGATGAGAACCCTCTACAGTTTAGGTCTGCATTTTTGGTATCTTGTGCTTTCGCCGTCCATCGAACTCATCTTTTTTAGGAGCTGTGCCATGTCCAAAATCCATTTGAAAATTGCTGTCCTTTCGGGCGTGCTGAGCTTATGGGCTGCTGCCAGCCTGCCGGCACATGCTGGCAAAACCCTGGACGCCATCAAGGCGCGGGGTCAACTGGTGTGCGGCGTCAACACCGGCCTGCCAGGTTTTGGTGCAGCGGATTCCAACGGCAAATGGAGCGGCATGGATGTGGACGTGTGCCGCGCCACCGCAGCTGCAGTTTTGGGTGACGCCGAAAAAATCAAGTACGTGCCCCTAAATGCTCAACAACGCTTTACGGCACTGCAGTCTGGAGAAATTGACATCCTCTCGCGCAACACCACCTTCACGCTCACCCGGGATGCATCATTGGGCATGCATATGACCGCCGTGCTGTACTACGACGGTCAAGGTTTTATGGTGCCTGCCAAAAGTAAATTTAAGAGTGCCAAGCAACTCAAAGGTCAAACTGTATGTGTGCAGTCGGGCACCACCACTGAAAAAAACATGACCGACTTCTCCAGAACCTATGACCTCAAACTCAAACCTGTGGTGTTTGAGAAGCTTGAGGCCGCTACCGGCGCGTATTTTTCTGGGCGATGCGCGGCCTTCACCACGGATGCGGCTGGCTTGGCATCTGTTCGGGCCAAGGAAGCCAAGAACCCCGCAGACCACACTATCCTGCCCGAGCTGATTTCCAAAGAACCCTTGGGACCCATGGTGCGACGTGGTGACGATGAATGGTTTGCCATTGTGAAATGGGTGGTGTATGGTCTGATTGAGGCCGAGGAATATGGGATTACCCAAGCCAATTTGGACAGCATGAAAACCAGTACGGACCCCGTGGTAGCCCGTTTGCTGGGCACCAATGAAGACATGGGCAAGCATTTAGGTCTGGACCGCGAGTGGCTGGCGCGCGCCATTGCCACCACCGGCAACTATGGCGAAATGTTTGACCGCAATGTAGGCTCACAGTCCACGCTCAAACTTCAACGCGGCCTGAACCAACAATGGAATAAGGGCGGTCTGATGTACGCCCCACCTGTTCGCTGATGCGTTTGAGCTGGCGCAGCGCATCGGGGCGGGGCCTTCTGTATCAGGCCGCAGCCCTGCTAGTGGTGATGGTGCTGGGTTGGTTTTTAGCTTCCAACACCGCCTACAACATGGCGCAGCGCGGCATTCAAAGCGGGTTTGATTTTTTGTGGGGCCCAGCGGGCTTTGAAATTGGCGAGGGCCTGTTCAACTTCGACTCCACTCAGTCATACGCCCTCGCTTTTTTAACCGGCCTGGGCAACACGGTTCGGGTCGCTGTCACAGGTATTGTGATGGCCACATTACTGGGCACCTTGTTAGGTGTGGGTCGTTTTTCCCGCAACCTGTTGGTTCGCGTCTTGTGCTCTGCCTATGTGGAGGTGTTTCGCAACATCCCGTTGCTGTTGCAACTGCTGATGTGGTACCTCATGCTGGCTGAGTTGTTGCCTGCCGTGGATACGCCCATGACCCTAGGTCCTTTGGAATTGAGCAAGGGGGGGCTGATGTGGATCAGCCGCAGCGCTCATGAGGAGGGCGCGCTTTGGGCACTTTCGCCCGAATTTATGGCCTTAACTCTGGGGCTGACCTTGTACACCGCAGCGTTTATTGCCGAAGTGGTGCGCGCCGGTGTGGCGGCTGTACCAAGGGGGCAAAAGGAGGCTTCAGCAGCCCTGGGGCTCAGCCGCCTCCAAGCCATGCGCCACGTGTTGTTACCGCAAGCCTTGCGCATCATCATCCCGCCGATGACCAACCAGTATCTGAACCTGACCAAAAATTCATCTCTGGCGGTGGCCATTGGCTACCCCGATGTGGTGTCCATTGCCAACACAGCCCTTAACCAGACAGGCCGGGCCGTGGAATGCATTGCCCTGGTGATGGCGGTGTACTTGTGTACCTCACTTTTGACCGCGCTGCTCATGAACGCTTACAACCGTCGTGTGGCGCTTCAAGAGCGTTGAATTGACTGAGCTGTGATTCCAGCCCGCCCTGCCCCTTTCACCTCCGCCACTTGGCTGTCTGCGGTGCGTCAGCATTTGTTTGCCGATTGGAACACCGGCTTGGCCAGCGTGGTCTTGCTGCTGTTGCTGGGCTATGCGGGCACTCATCTGCTCGATTGGGGGATGCTTAGGGCCCAATGGATGCCCGATGTGGCCGCATGCCGCGCCGATGGGGTAGGCGCTTGTTGGGGCGTGGTAGCCGAAAAATATCGGGTGATTTTGCTGGGCCGCTACCCGCTGGAAGAACAATGGCGCCCGGTCGTGGCCAGCAGCTTGTTGTTGGCTTTGCTTTTGGTCAGCTGCCTGCGCAGCTTTTGGAGGCCTTGGCTGGCCGTGCTGTGGCTGTTGGGCCTGCCCATTTATTTTGGTCTGATGAAAGGGCATCTTTGGGGGCTTTCATTGGGCTTGACCGCCGTAGACACCGACCGCTGGGGAGGCTTGCCGTTAACCCTATTGCTGTCTTCAGTATCCATTGCCCTAGCCCTGCCACTGGCGGTGCTGGTGGCGCTGGGCCGCCGCTCTGAGCTGCCCGCCATTCGGGCTTTGTGCTCGGTGTATGTGGAGCTGGTGCGCGGCGTGCCCTTGATTTCAGTGCTGTTCATGGCCTCGTTCATGTTGCCGCTGTTTTTGCCCCAAGGCCTCACCATAGATGTGCTGCTGCGCGTTTTGGTGGGCATTACTTTGTTTGCGGCGGCTTATATGGCCGAGGTGGTGCGCGGTGGGCTGCAAGCGGTGCCTCGCGGTCAGGTAGAGGCCGCAGCCTCACTGGGTTTGTCTTGGTGGCAAACCCAGCGCCATGTGGTGTTGCCCCAAGCCCTGACTGCTGTGTTGCCGGGTTTGGTCAACAACTTCATTGCCATTTTTAAGGACACGTCATTGGTGACCATTGTGAGCTTGTACGAGCTCACTGGGGCACTCGGTTTGGCCCTGAATTCAGACGCCGATTGGCGGCCCTTCAAGCTGGAAGGGTATGTGTTCATTGCTCTGATTTATTTTTTGTTTTGTTTTTCGATTTCCCGCTACAGCCTATGGGTTGAGCGGCAGTTGGCCCTCGGTAACCCCTCATGAACGAACCCATCATCCAGTTTGACCTCCTCAACAAATGGTTTGGCCAACACCTGCATGTGCTGCGCGACATCAAACTTGACGTGAAACGAGGCGAGCGCATAGTGGTGTGTGGCCCCTCAGGCTCAGGCAAATCCACCCTCATTCGCTGTATCAATGCCCTGGAAGGTTTTCAAAGCGGCCGCTTGTTCGTTGATGGAGACGAACTGCGCTCTGACGCTGCAGGCCCAGATCTGAAAGTGATTGACCAGATTCGCCAAAAAGTGGGTATGGTGTTTCAGCAGTTCAACCTGTTCCCGCATTTGAGCGTGCTCGACAACCTGATGCTGGCACCCATCAAGGTCGCAGGCATGGCGCCACAAGCCGCTCATGAGCTGGCTATGGCGCAACTCGAGCGGGTCCGCATTGCGGAACAGGCTCACAAATTTCCTCTGCAGCTCTCTGGCGGGCAACAGCAGCGGGTAGCCATTGCGCGGGCGCTGTGCCTCAAACCGAAAATCATGCTGTTTGACGAGCCCACTTCGGCACTTGACCCCGAAATGATCACCGAGGTACTGGACGTGATGACCGAACTGGCCAGCGCAGGCATGACCATGATGTGCGTGACGCACGAAATGGGTTTTGCCAAAACCGTGGCCGACCGTGTGGTGTTTATGGACCAAGGCCAGATCATTGAACACAACACGCCACAAGAGTTTTTTGGACACCCGCAAACGGAACGCAGCCAGGACTTTTTGTCCAAAATCCTTCGGCACTAGGTGTTTTCCCTAGGAATATCCCTACTAATGGGATGTCAAAGACCCATAGTCTTTTAAGTCGCTTATAAGACGGAACTTGGTTGACATCGTGTCAACCTTGAGCCAATCAATGAGGAGCTTTTCATGGCGAAAATGAATGTGAACGGCCAAGTACGGGAATTTACCGCCGAGCCGGATACCCCGCTGCTGTGGGTGTTACGCGAACAGTTGGAACTTACCGGCACCAAATACGGTTGCGGCGTGGCCCAATGCGGCGCCTGCACAGTGCATATCGACGGCGTGCCCACTCGCAGTTGCCAGCGCCCTGCCAACTCCATAAGCCCCAGGGAGAAAGTGGTCACGATTGAAGGCTTATCCAAAAACGGCTCACACCCCGTCCAAAAAGCCTGGGTCAAGATGGATGTGCCCCAATGCGGTTACTGCCAAAGCGGCATGATCATGGCCGCTGCCGCCCTGCTGAAAAACCGCCCCAACCCTACAGACGCCGACATTGACGCGGCCATGACCAATATTTGCCGTTGTGGCACCTACGGACGCGTGCGTGCAGCCATCAAGGCGGCGGCTTCCAACAGCAGCAAGCAAGCCAAACTGGACATTCAACACATTGATGGGAGCGTCGCATGAGCAACACCATGACTCCAATGGAAGTTTCACGTCGCGGATTTTTGGCCAGTGCTGGCGCTGCAGCAGGCGGCATGGCCTTGGGTTTTCATGTGCCATTTGCACAGGCCCAAACCGCTTTGGTACAAAACGGCTCGCCTGAAATCAATGCCTGGGTGGTCGTCAACGCGGACGACACCGTCATGGTTCGAGTGGCCCGCGCCGAAATGGGCCAAGGCACCCTGACCGGTTTGGCGCAGTTGGTGGCTGAAGAGCTGGAATGCGACTGGTCCAAAGTGCGCACCGAAGTGCCCACCCCACGCCAAAGCTTGGCACGCAAACGCGTCTATGGCAACTTCAATGCCACCGGCAGCCGAGGTATTCGCGAATCCCAAGAATACATGCGCAAAGGCGGTGCTGCTGCCCGCATGATGCTGATGCAAGCCGCTGCCAACCAGTGGGGCGTTCCGGTGTCTGAACTCACGGCAGCTAAAGGTGTGATTTCTCACAAAGCCAGCAAGCAAAAAATCAGCTACGGCAAAGTTGCAGAAGCCGCCGCCAAGCTCACGCCGCCAGAAGCAGCCAGTATCACTCTCAAAGACCCCAAAACTTGGTCGGTTGCCGGCAAGCGATTGGCCCGTTTGGATACGGTGAAAAAGACCGTTGGCGCTCAAAACTACGGTATTGACGTCAAGTTGCCCGGCATGTTGAATGCAGCCATTAAGGATTGCCCCGTATTTGGCGGCAAGATCAAAAGCTTTAACGCAGCTGCCATTGCCAACCGCCCCGGCGTGAAAAAAGTGGTGCAGGTGGGCGACACCGGCGTGGCCGTGATTGCCGACACCTGGTGGCGTGCCAAAACGGCTTTGGATGCTTTGCCGATTGATTGGGACTTTGGCCCCAACGCTCAAGTTTCAAGCGACCAAATTCGCGAAACCCTCAAGGCTGGCTTGACCGCCGCAGATGCTGTAGTGGGATCGTCCAACGGCGACGCGCCTGCCGCTTTGGCCAATGCGGCACGCAAGATTGAGGCGGTGTATTCCTACCCCTACCTCAGCCATGCGCCTCTGGAGCCGATGAACGCTACCGCCAAGTGGACCGCTGAGCGCTGCGAAGTTTGGGTGCCCACCCAAAATGCTGAAGCCTCTTTGGCAGCCACGGCAGAAGCGGCTGGCCTGCCCGTGGACAAGTGCGATGTCTATGCCGAATACTTGGGTGGTGGTTTTGGCCGCCGCGCTCGCAACGACTTTGTGACCCAAGCGGTCATCATCGCCAAGTCCATGCCCGGCACGCCCATCAAGCTGCTCTGGAGCCGCGAGGAAGACATGACCCATGGCTTCTTCCACCCCGTCACCCAGTGCAAACTGACCGCGGGCTTGGATGCACAAGGCAACCTCAATGCCCTGCACATGCGCATTTCGGGCCAGTCCATCCTGGCCACCGTGGCACCCCAAAATATCCGCAACGGCCGTGACCCTGTGGTGTTTCAAGGCTTAGATGCCAGTGGCCCTGAGGGTACGCTGGGCTATGCCATACCCAACCTTCTGATCGACCACGCCATGCGCAACCCACATGTGCCTGCGGCATTCTGGCGAGGTGTGAACCTGAACCAAAACGCGATTTATCTGGAATCTTTCATAGATGAAATTGCACATGCCAGCGGTCAAGACCCCCTAGCCTTACGCCGCAAGCTCTTGGCCAACAGCCCTAAGCATTTGGCCGTACTCAATGCCGTGGCCGAAAAAGCTGGCTGGGG
>Ga0214917_10002517_pt1 | contig 22172 bp, 20 predicted proteins | sample LL_1208_BB_MetaG_FD_177983 | JGI IMG/M metagenome (GOLD analysis project Ga0214917, IMG submission 177983) | Freshwater microbial communities from Lake Lanier, Atlanta, Georgia, United States - LL_1208_BB | ecosystem: Environmental > Aquatic > Freshwater > Lake | place: USA: Georgia | collected...
GCCGCCACAACCAGGATGGCTCGTGCCTTCCGCATCGGATGCTCCACCGCTCGAGGGGAACGGGAACGAGACCCGCCCACCCCTAGAGGATAGCACGGCGGGGGGCCCGTTTCGGTCGGCTCGGCCAGGCCGGCCAACGGCCGCCGCCCGCCATTCCCCGCCTCAGCCGAGTTGCCCGTCAACGGCGAGCTGGTGGAAGTAGTGCGGCACCTTCGCCTGGTTGGCGAGCAGCCAGTCGATCGTGGGCTCGTGCCGCATCGCCTTCCCGATCGCCTTGGCCGTGGCCTCGCGGTTGGTCCGGAACAGCACCTCGGGGTCGTAGGCCGCGTCCACGATTCCCGGGTCGAGCCAGACCGAGACGATGATCCCCAGGTCGTTGGCCTTCTTCTTGGGGATGTCGCCGGCCCGCACCGCGTCGAGCACGCCGTGGGCGATTCCCGCCTGGACCGTCCCCATCAGGATGTTCGTGTACTTCGGGTTGTTGACGGTGACCTTGCTCACCATCAGCGTGGCGGGCCGCACCTGAACGTCGGAGTTGAGGATCGCGAACACGCGGGAGTGTCCCTTGGTCTGGTCGCCGAGCAGGTTGGCGATCGCGTAGCCCACCGGCCCGTCGAGTTCGCCGATCACCACCTCCGGCTCGGCCGCGCTCCAGGCCTCGTCGGCCTCCACGAGCGCCTCGCCCGTCCGCAGGCCGATCCGGCCGCCGGCCGCCTTGGCCTTGCCCTTCGAGTCCCGCTTGTTCTTCGCCATGGTCGCCGTTGCTCCTGGAGGGTCGCCGGCGCTGCGCGCCGCCCGGTCGGCGAACAGCATAGCGGCAAAAAGACTACGCTGGGGCGACCGTGGCGAGCGGCAGCGCGGGCAGCGTGGAGGACGACCGATGAGCGGCTCGACGGCCTGGGTGTTTCTCGTGATCGCGGTCGTGGCCGAGGTGATCGGCACGAGTTTCCTGAAGGCCTCGGCCGGGTTCACGAAGCCTCTGCCGAGCCTGATGGTGGTGCTGGGCTACGGGGCCGCCTTCTATTTTCTTTCGCAGACGCTGGCCACGATTCCCGTCGGCGTCGCCTACGCCGTCTGGTCGGGCGTGGGTGTGACCCTGATCGCGGCGATCGGCTGGCTTTTTTTGGGGCAGAAGCTCGACGCCGGGGCGATCGCCGGCATGGGCCTGATCGTGGCGGGCGTCGTGGTGATCAACCTGTTCTCGAAGGCCGCCGCCCACTGACCGATCGGGCCGTTTCCCCCGCAGCCGGATCCCGGCTGGTTTGCCAAAGCGTCGCTCGGGGCAACACGGATGCGCTCAGCTCATCTCGATCTCGAAGCCCTTGCGATTGTCGCGCGCGACGAAGCTCTGCGCCTGTGAATCGCCGCTGATTCGCTCGGCCGCCGGATCCCACTCGATCTTTCGGTTCAGCCGCGCGGCGATTCCCGCCAGATGGCACGTCGAGAGCGCCCGATGGTGGCTGAAGACATCCGAGATCGGCTCGGTCCGGTCCCGCACCGACTCGAAGAAGTTCCTGAAATGATCGGTCAACGCCCGACCCTTATACGCCCTCTCGATCGCGCCCGGCGGCAGCGGATGGCGCACCAGTTCCTCGACCGGTGCCCCGGAGAGCTTGCCTCGATTCACGAAGATCCGGCCGTCGCTCCCCTCGAAGAGAATCCCGTTGTCGCCATCATGGCGAATCACGATCTCGACGTCGTCGGCGAACCTGGCCTCGATCAGGAACTCAGTCGCGGTGTTGTACCGCGACGGGTCGGTCGGATAGCCGTCCTTGAACGGCACGGGATGCGTGACCTTCACGGGGTTGACCGAGACCGGCCCGGTGTCGGTCTTGCCCAAGCCCCAGGTCGCGATGTCGACGTGGTGGGCTCCCCAGTCAGTCAGCTTGCCCCCCGAGTATTCGTACCACCAGCGAAACTCGTAGTGGCACCGCGACCAACTCTTGGTCTCGCCATTGGCGCCGGCGAGATGGCGAAAATCCGCCTCTGGAACGGGCCCGAGCCAGCGATTCCAGTCCAGGGGCCCAGGGGGCTCCGCGACCGGAATCGCCGGACTGGTGGGTGACCCGTTGATCACACAGGTCGCGCGCCGCATGGTCCCCAGGCGGCCCGCCTGGATCAGGGCGATGGCCCGGACGAACCGCTCGTCACTGCGTTGCTGCGTTCCGACCTGCACGATCCGGCCGGTCCTGCGACAGGTGTCGCACATCAACCGCCCCTCGGCGATGGTCAAGGTCATCGGCTTTTCGCAGTACACGTCCTTCCCGGCCAGCATCGCCTCGATCGCGATCTTGGCGTGCCAGTGATCGGGGGTCGAGATCTGCACGATGTCCACCTTCGGATCGTCGAGGATCGCCCGATAGTCACCGGCCTGAGCGGGCTCGACGCCGGTCCAGTCCTTGACGATCGCGGCAGCTCGTTCCATCCGCTGGCCATCGACATCGCTGACCGCGACGTAGTCGCCAAACTGGCGAACGCTCGGGGCAGCGCCGTACGACCCGTCGACGCCGGTGGCCTTCTGGTACCAGCGGCTTCCGGTGCCGATGGCGGCAACCCGGGGCCGCTCATTGGGGGAGACGAAATCCGCCGCCCGGACACGCCGCTGCAACCACACGCCGGCGGCGACACCGGCCGCCGCCTTCACGAACGCGCGACGATGCGGCATCGGTTCGGCTCCAGGCTCAGGATTCCACGCGGGCCCGACTCGGGTCGCCCGAAGCATACGCGGGAAGGGCGGGGGCTGCGCGGGCCGCAGCGTGGGTTTCGGACCGACGCGCTGCGACGCCGGCGGCGACCGCCTCGGCCAAGAGCTTCACGCTCGCGACCGCGAGCACGACCGCCATGAGAACCCGCAGCCAGCGGACCGGGAGCTGAAACGCCCCGAGCTGCGACCCCGCCAATCCTCCGACGGCCGCCGCCGCCACGACCCACGGATCGATCGCCACGAGGCTCTTGCCACCGGCCAGCCAGCCGCCGAGCCCGGCGGCCGAGTTGACCAGAATGAACGCGACCGACACCGCCGCCACCTGCCGCGTGGTCGCCACGCCGAGCGCGAGCAGGAGCGGCGTGAGAAACACGCCGCCCCCCACGCCGGTCAGACCCGACGCGAGGCCGAGGGCCGCGCCGCCGGCCGCGAGCAACGGCGCCGAGAGCCGCCGCACGGGTGTGTGATCCTCGGCCTGCAGGCCGGCGCGAGCCGCCGGTCGACCGCGCAGCTCCCACACGATCCGCACGGCCGAGCAGGCGAGCACGACGCCGATCGCGCCCTCGAACACCGCCGTCGGCAGCGACCAGGCTCCACCCACCGCCGCGGCCGGCACGCTCGCCGCGGCCAGCGGCACGAACAGGTCGCGGCGGAAATGACCCGCCCGGCCGAACTGCACGGTGCCGATCGCGGCCACGACGAGGTTGAGCACGAGCGCCGTCGGCCGGATCACCTCCGGCGCGAGGCCGAGCAATCCCATCACGGCGATGTAACCCGTGGCCCCGGCATGGCCGACCGAGGCGTAGAGCACCGCCACGGCCAGGACGGCCGCGGGCAAGAGCCAGCCGCTCATGCCGGCTTGACCGCGTGCCGCTCGAGCCGTTCCAGGGGCACGATCGCCAGCGACTTCTCGTGTGTCGCCTCGAGCACGACCAGCGGCGCCTTGCCGGCATTCGCCGCCTCGAGCCAGCGCGCGGCACACAGGCACCAGCGATCGCCGGGGAGGAGTCCGGGAAAGCCCCACTGCGGCTGCGGGGTGACGAGGTCGTTGCCCGCCGCGACGGTGAACTCCAGAAACGCCTCCGTCATCACCGCGCAGACCGTGTGCACGCCCACGTCGTCGGGCCCGGTGCGGCAGCAGCCGTCGCGGAAGAACCCGGTCAGCGGCTCACGGGAGCAGCAGGCCAGCGGACCGCCGAGCACGTTCCGCTCGGGTGGCTTGTCGGCGGCGGGACGGTCGAAGGCGATCATGCGGTCGCGACTCGTGGCCGCCTCCAGTCCCGGCGTGAGACACCCAAGGGAGTTTATGCCGGGCCGGCCGGAAGCACACGCCGGCCCGGAGCACCCCCGCCGGGAATCCTCACGGGGCTCGTGGTCGCCTGGTCCTCCGCGGCCGGGGCACCCGCGGCCACGGGCCGCCCGAGCAGCGCGGTATGCTCTGCCGCGAGCGGCCTGCCCGGCGGACGCCGACCGACGGTCCGCTTCCCCGGCCCCACCCGATCCCGGTCGTGACCGAATCCCGATCGCCCCACCACTGGACGACCTACGCGCCCCTCGCCGCCACGGCGATCCTGGCGGCCGCGCTCGCCACCGGCGAACCGCCGTGGCTGCTGGTCCTCTCCGGGCTCGCGCTCGTGGCGGCGGTGCTCGCCGCCGTCCACCATGCCGAAGTCATCGCCCACCGCGTCGGCGAGCCGCTCGGCACGCTCGTGCTGGCGCTGGCCGTCACCGTGATCGAGGCGGCGCTGATTCTCGCGCTCCTCTTGGCCGGCGGCACGGGGATGGAGACGCTCGCCCGCGACACCGTGTACGCCACCGTGATGATCATCACGAGCGGCGTGATCGGGCTGTGCACGCTGATCGGGGGCCTGGCCCACCGGGAGCAGGTGTTTCGCGTCGAGGGGGCCGGAGGCGGGCTCGCGGCGCTGATCGTGCTGGCCGCCGTCACGCTCGTGCTCCCCGACTTCACGATCACGACGCCGGTCGGCACCTACAGCCGCGCGCAGTCGATGTTCGCCGCGGCCGTCTCGGCGACCCTGTGGGGCATCTTCGTGTTCGTGCAGACGGTGCGGCACCGCGACTACTTCCTGCCCGTCCGCCAGACCGACGATCCCGACGTCCACGCCGAGCCACCGAGCCGGACCGCCGCGGTGGCCAGTCTCGTGCTGCTCTCGATCGCGCTGGTGGCGGTGGTCGGCCTCGCCAAGCTGCTCTCGCATCCGCTCGAGGAGGCAGTCGAGCGGTTTCATCTGCCCCGCAGCGTGGTCGGGATCGCGGTCGCGATGATCGTGCTGCTCCCGGAAACCTGGGCCGCGATCCGGGCCGCGCGGGCCGACCGGCTCCAGAGCAGCATGAACCTCGCCCTCGGCTCGGCCCTGGCCACGATCGGGCTCACCGTGCCCGTGGTCGTCGTCGCCGCCCTCGTCCTCGACCTGCCCCTCGTGCTCGGCCTGGGGCCGAAGAACATCGTGCTCCTGGCGACCACGCTCCTGGTGTGCGTGGTCACGATAGGCACCGGCCGCACCTCGGTGATGCAGGGGGCCGTCCACCTCGTGCTCTTCGCCACCTACCTGTTCCTGGCCTGCGTGCCCTGAGGCCACGCCCCCGGCCCGTCCACATTTCTTTCCTTGCCGCTTGCCGCCGGCACGTCGCGCGGCCTATCGTGGCTCTCGCATGCTCAGTCTTCAATCGGCATCCGCCGGCCGCTGGCTCGCCCAGGTCGACGCTCACCTCGACGAGGTGCTGATCGACCACGCGCACTGCGAGAAGAAGGCGGCCGGCGTGGCGATGAACCTGCTCTTCTCGTACGTGGACCACACCGACCTCGCCCGGGCGATGACCGAGATCGTGAACGAGGAACTGGAGCACTTTCGGATGGTGCTCGACCTGCTCGAGCGGCGCGGGATCCCGTTCCGCAAGCTCGCGCCCAGCTCCTACGGCCCGCGGCTCCACGAGCTCGTCCGCAAGCAGGAGCCGGGGCGGGCCGTCGACCGGCTGCTCGTCGGCGGCCTGATCGAGGCCCGCAGCTGCGAACGGTTCGCGCTGTTGGCCGAGCACGTGGACGACCCGGAACTGCGGGGCTTCTACCGCGGCCTGTTCGAGTCCGAGGCCCGGCACCACTCGACCTACGTCCGGCTCGCGGCCGGTTTCACGACCGAGGAGACGGTGCGGGAGCGGCTCCACGAACTGGCCGCCGCCGAGGCGGCGATCATCGAGCAGGGCGACCCGCTGCCGCGGATGCACAGCTGATCCGCCGGCCTGCGCCGGCCCGTGTCGGGCACCTGATGACCGCGTCACCCACCACCGCGAAGCCGATGCAAATCCCCCCCTGGCGGCGGCTGCCGGTCAACGAGCTGATCGCCGGCGGGGCGGTGGCGGCGCTCGTGGCCTGGGCCCTCATCCAGTGGTCGGGCGTGGGCACGCAGCCGGTGTCGCTCGGGCCGCTCGACCCCGGCCGCCTCTTTCCGGGCCGCGGGCTCGTGCTCGCCGACCTGCCGCTGGTGCTGATGCTCCTGATCGGCGGGATCCCGCTCGTGGGCGACCTTCTGGCCAAGCTCGTCACCGGCCGGTTCGGCTCGGATCTCCTGGCCGGGATCTCGATCGTGACCAGCGTGATCCTGGGGGAATACCTCGCCGGGGTGCTGGTGGTGCTGATGCTCTCGGGCGGCGAGGCACTCGAGCGGCGGGCGGTGACCCGGGCCGGCGACGTGCTGGCGGCCCTGGCCCGGCGGATGCCGTCGCTCGCCCATCGTCGGGCCGACGGCCAGCCGGTGGACGTGCCGCTCGCCGAGATCGCGGTGGGGGATCTCCTGGTCGTCCTGCCGCACGAGATCTGCCCGGTCGACGGCACGGTGGTCTCCGGCCGCGGCACGATGGACGAAAGCTATCTCACCGGCGAGCCCTACCGGATCCCGAAGGCCCCGGGCTCGACCGTCTTGTCCGGGTCGATCAACGGCGAGGCCGCGCTCGAGATCCGCGCCGACCGGATCGTCGCCGACAGCCGCTACGCGAAAATCATGGCGGTGCTCGAGACGAGCGAGTCGCGGCGACCGCAGCTCCGGCGGCTCGCCGATTCGCTCGGCGCGCTCTACACGCCGTTGGCGTTGGTGGTCGCGGCGGCCGCCTGGTGGGCGAGCGGCGAACCCACGCGGTTTCTGGCGGTGCTCGTCGTGGCCACCCCCTGCCCGCTGTTGATCGCGATTCCCGTGGCGATCATCGGCGCGGTGTCGCTGGCGGCCAAGCGCGGGATCGTGATCCGCGACCCGGCGGTGCTCGAGCGGCTCGACACCTGCCGGACCGCGATCTTCGACAAGACCGGCACGCTCACGTACGGCGAACCGCGGCTCACCGACGTCATCGCCATCGCGGCCCGCCCGGCCGACGAAACGCTCGCCCTGGCCGCCAGCCTGGAGCAGTATTCCCGCCACCCGCTGGCGGCGGCGGTCGTCGCGGCCGCCGCGGAGCGGTCGCTCGCCCGGGGGCAGGTCGAGGAGGTGGCCGAGAAGCCGGGGCAGGGGCTGGTGGGCCGGGTGGTCGCCCCCACCGGCCGCGAGCATGCCGTGGCGGTCACCAGCCGCCACAAGCTCGCCGCCCGCGACCCCGCGACCGCCGCCCGGCTGCCCCCGCAGGCCGGGGGCCTCGAGTGCGTGGTCGTCGTGGACGGCGAACCGGCCGCGGTGCTGCGGTTTCACGACTCGCCGCGGGCGGACGGCCGGCCCTTCATCGACCACCTCCAGCCCGCCCACGGCCTCTCCCGCGTGATGCTCGTCTCGGGCGACCGCGAGAGCGAGGTCCGCTGGCTCGCGAACGTCGTGGGGATCGAGGAGGTGCACGCCGAGGTGACGCCGGAAGGCAAGCTGGCGATCGTCGAGGAGGCGGTGAAGCGGGCGCCGACCCTGTTCGTGGGCGACGGCATCAACGACGCGCCGGCCCTGGCCGCCGCCACCGTCGGCATCGCGGTCGGCACCGCCAGCGACGTCACGGGCGAGGCGGCCGGGGCGGTGGTGGTGAACCAGGCCCTGGAGCGGATCGACGAGCTGTTTCATATCGCGAGTCGGCTGCGGTCGATCGCCCTGCAGAGCGCCGTCGGCGGCATGGCCGCGAGCCTGGTCGGGATGGGCTTCGCCGCGGCCGGCCTCCTGCCGCCGGCGGCCGGGGCGCTGGTGCAGGAGGCGATCGACGTGGCCGCCGTGCTCAATGCCCTCCGCGTCTCGTGGCGGCCCGGCGCGCTCTCCGACTACTGACCACGCGCCAGGACGCGGCCACCCCGGAGGGCGACGACGCCGGCCACCACCGTGGCGGCCACGGTCGCGATGCGCCGCACGACCCGCTCGATCTGGCGGCTGCGGCGTTCACCCGTCGCACACCACGTCGCAAAGTGCTCGCAGTTGGCGACCACGGGACAGTAGCCGTCGCGGCCCACGTGGGCCGCCGCCCGGCGGGCCACCTCCTCCGGCGAAAACACGGCCAGCGGCTCGCGGGTCACCCGCACTTCCTCGCCGTCGGCGAACGCCTCGAGCGAGGTGCGCACCACGCTGCCGCCGCCGAAGGGCCTGCGGAAGTCGCGGGGCCGGGCATGGACGACCGTGCCGTCGCCCATGTCGATCCCATGGTGCCAGTAGGCGATCGCGGTCCCGGCCAGCCATCGCCGCACCTCAACCTGCTCCCCAAGCGCCATCTGCACCGTCTCCAGCACCGGAAAAAACCGCCCGCATTCTACGCCGTCGGCGGGACTTCGGTTCGGGTCGGGCCCTTGCTGCACGCCAAGTGTGAAATTTTGGTGTTCCCGCCCCCCCCGCTTGTCCGACCCCTCTGGCCCCCCTACGTTGACGGCTTTCCCGCAGGACGCCCCGGAACGATTCATCATGGAATTCTTCGACGCGATCGGTTCGCTTTCCACCGGGCAGGTGATCCTGCTCATCGTGGCCCTCGTGATCGCCTTCGGATTCGAGTGCATCAACGGCTTTCATGACACGGCCAACGCCGTGGCGACGGTGATCTACACCAAGTCGCTCAAGCCCACGCCGGCGGTCGTCTGGTCCGGGATCTGGAACTTCATCGGCGTGCACGCGGGGGGCATCGGGGTGGCCTTCAGCATCGTGCATCTCCTCCCGGTCGATCTGCTCGTCAACATCAAGACGGGCAAAGGGCTGGCGATGGTCCTGGCGCTCCTGCTCGCGGCGATCATCTGGAACTTCGCCACCTGGTACCGCGGGCTGCCCGCCTCGAGCTCCCACTCGTTGATCGGCTCGATCATGGGCGTGGGCATGATGAACGCCTGGCTGGAGCACGGCAGCCTCTCGAAGGGCATCAACTGGCACAAAGCCTCGGAGGTGGGCGCGGCGCTGCTCTTCTCGCCGCTGATCGGCTTCGGGCTGGCGGCGGGGCTGCTGCTCCTGCTCCAGAAACTGGTTCCGGCGAAGGAGCTCTACGAGCCGCCCAAGGACGACAGCCCGCCGCCATGGTGGATCCGCGGACTCCTGATCGGCACCTGCACCGGCGTGAGCTTCGCCCACGGTTCGAACGACGGCCAGAAGGGCATGGGCCTGATCATGCTCGTCCTGATCGGCATCGTGCCGGCGGCGTACGCCCTCGACATGGGCTCGAGCCAGGAGCAGGTCGCGGCCATGGTGGCGGCCGCGAAGCAACTCGAGCAGGAACTTTCCGATCCGGGCATCGTCAAGGTGATGGAAGCCCTCAAGGCGGAGCATCTGGCGACGACCCGCGTCGAGGAACTCATGAAGGATCCCAAGGCCCTCGAGTTCGAGAAGGACAGGGCCATCGCCGCCTCGATCGAGCCTTACTCCACGTTCGACATGTTCGAGCCCCAGAGCGTGGTCGACCGGGTCTTCGACCCGTACCCCCGTGCCGACGCCGTCCTGGCCACGCTCGACCCGCTTCCCCTGGCGCGACAGGTGGTGGCCACGCTCGACGGCAAGTCGAGCTTCGGTGACCTCGACGACGAGGGCCGCTGGCAACTGCGGACCCATCTCGTGGAACTCGGCGCGTCGGTGCGCACGCTCGTGCGGAGCTTCGGCGACCGGATGGCCGAGGATCGCCGCAAGGTGCTCAAGGGCCTGGCGGGCGAGCTTTCCGAGCCGGTCGAGTACGTGCCGGAATGGGTGAAGATGGGTGTGGCCCTCTGCCTCGGCTTGGGCACGATGGTCGGCTGGCAGCGGATCGTGGTCACGGTGGGCGAGAAGATCGGCAAGACCCACCTCACGTACGCACAGGGGGCCGCGGCCGAACTCGTGGCCGCGACCACCATCGGCCTCGCCGACGTGGGCGGGCTGCCGGTCAGCACGACCCACGTGCTCTCGAGCGGCGTGGCGGGCACGATGTGGGCCAACAAGTCGGGCATCCAGCCCGAGACCGTCCGCGAGATCGCCCTGGCGTGGATCCTGACGCTGCCGGTGGCGATGGCTCTCTCGGGCGGCCTGTACTTCCTGGCCACGCTGTTCACCGGCTAGCGCGGGCAGCCTCCCTGGAGCAGCGGCGATGCACCGCTCGATCGACCCCACCGCCGAGCGGGCCCTGGCGCTCAACCTCGACCCCGAGGTCTACGGCACGTTCGCCGAGATCGGCGCCGGCCAGGAGGTGGCCCGCTGGTTCTTCTCGGTGGGCGGCGCCGCCGGGACGGTCGCCAAGACCATGTCGGCCTACGACATGACCTTCAGCGACGCGATCTACGGCAAGGCGCCGCGGTACGTCTCGCGGGAACGCGTCGCGGAGATGATCGACCACGAGTTCGCGCTGTTGCGGGAGCGGCTCGACGCTTCCCGGGGCGAGCGGACGCGGTTCTTCGCCTTCGCCGACACCGTCGCGGCCCGCTCCTTCTCGGGGGGCAACGACTGCCACGGCTGGGTCGCGATCCGGTTCCAGCACGCCTGCCGGGCCGAGCCGAGCGACCTCGTGCTCCACGTCCGGCTGCTCGACCCCACGAACCAGCTCCAGCAGGAGGCGGTGGGTCGGCTGGGCGTGAATCTCGTTCACGCGGCCATGCTCCACTGGCGGGATCCGGCCCGGATGCTCGACTCCCTGCTCGATGAGATCGGCCCCGAGCGAGTGGAGATCAACTGGCTGTCCGTGCAGGGCCCCGCTTTTCCCACGGCCGACAATCGCCTGCTCGCGCTCGGCCTCGTCCACCGCGGCTACACGCCGGCGGTGCTCTTCGACGCGGCCGGTCGACCGGCGGTCGCCGCCGAGGCGGTGCGGAAGAAGTGCGTGCTCGTGGAGCGGGGTCGCTTCGCGCCGGTGACGCGGCTCAACCTGGAGATGCTGGACCGGGCCAGCGCGGCCTTCGCCGCCGACGGGGCGACCGACATCGCCGAGCTTTTGGAGATCTCGACCACCAGCCTCCGCGGCGGCCCGCGGGAAGCCGACGCCGACTTCCTCGACCGGGTCGAACTGATCGCGGCGGCCGGGAAGATGACGCTCGTCAGCGCGCTTGGCGCGTTTCACGATCTGGCGGCCTATCTCGCCGCGCGGCACGTGTCGCGGACCGGATTCGTCCTCGGCGTGCCGCTCCTGCGGGCCGTGTTCGACGAGCGGCACTACGCCCGGCTGGGGGGCGGGATCCTCGAGGCCTTCGGCCGGTTGTTCGCCCACGCGGCCCGGCTCTACGTGCATCCCACCCGCGACGCGATCGACGGCTCCGTCGTCACGGCCGACACCCTCCGCGTCGCCCCGCACCTCGCGCACCTGCTCGAGCACCTGCGGGCCAACGGCCTCGTCCGCGGGCTCGCGTGCGACCCCGCCGCCCTGCGGACCTATTCGAGCGACGAGGTCCGCGACCGGCTCTGCTCGGGCGATCCCTCCTGGCAGGAGCTCGTCACGCCCGAGGTGGCCAAGGCGATCTCCGCCCGCGGCGCCTTCGGCAGCCACTGCGAACTGCCCGCCCGGTAGCGGCGGGCCACCGCCGCTCAGGCCACCACGCCGGCGATCGCCGCCGAGAGCGCCGTGGCGAGCGTCGCGATCACGAGCGCCTTGATCCCGAGCCGGGCCAGGTCGGCCCGCCGCTCGGGCACGAGCGCCCCGATCCCGCCCACCTGGATCCCGATGCTCGAGAGGTTGGCGAAGCTGCACATCGCGATCGTGGCGAGCATCGTCGATCGCTCTCCCAGGCCGGCGCCCCGGGCGAGCTTGCCCAGCTCCTCGTAGGCCACGGCCTCGTTGGTCACGCTCCGCAGCCCGAGCAGGCCGCCGACCGTGCCGCATTCGCTCCAGGGCACTCCGATCAGCCAGGCCAACGGAGCCAGCAGCCAGCCGAGGATCTTCTCGATCGAGAGGTCGGGGTCGGCGAGGAAGCCGCCGAGCCAGCCGAGACCGAGGTTCACGAGGGTCACCAGGGCGATGAACGCGATCAGGATCGCCCCCACGTTGACCGCCAGCATCAGCCCCTCGCGGGTGCCGCGGGCCGCGGCGTCGATCAGGTTGGCGTCGGGCCGCTCGTCGTCGAGCGCGAGCCGGCCGAGCGTCTCGGGCGCGTCGGTCTCGGGCACGGCGATCTTGGAGAGGTAGATCGTGGCCGGAAAGGTCATCAGGATCGACGTCAGCAGGCTGCGCGACGCCGCTTCCCGCAGCGCCGGGTCGGCGCCGCCGATGAAGCCGATGTAGGCGGCGAGCATCCCGCCCGAGACGAGCCCCATGCCGCTGACCATCACCACGAGCAGCTCCGAGCGGGTGAGCCTGGGCAGGTAGGGCCGGATCGTGAGGGGCGCCTCGGTCTGGCCCAGGAAGATCGAGGCGGCGGCGTTCATGGTCTCGGCCCCGCTCGAACCGAGCGCGCGGGCCGTCACCCAGGCCACGCCGCGGAGCACCAGCTGCATCACGCCCAGGTGGTAGAGCACGGCGAACAGGGCCGCCACGAACACGATCGTGGGGAGCACCTGGAAGGCGAACACGAAGCCCGCCGGCCCGTCGGCGGCCACGAGCTTGTCGCCGAACAGGAACCTGGCGCCATCGAGCGCGCAGGCCAGGATCGAGTTGACCCAGGCGGCGGCCGCGTCGAGCACCCGCCGGCCCGTGCCGCTTCGCAGCAGCGCGTAGCCCAAGCCCACCTGGAGCAGGAGTCCGCCGATCACCATCCGCGGCGAGATCGCCCGGCGATTCTCGGAGACCAGCCAGAGCAGCCCGAGGATCACCGCCACGCCGGCAAGCCCCTGAAATCGCGACAGGTCGTTCATGGCTCAGGACTCCAGCGAAGGCCGGTAGGCTACCGCGCCCGAGGCACGCCGGCCTACAACCGCTCGAGAATCAGCGGTGGCCGGGTCATCGGCTCAACGCCGATGGCGACCGCGCCGCGGAACATCGCCAGCGCCTCCGGGAGCGCGGCGGCGAAGGGCGGATTGAAGTGGAGTTCGGCGAGCACGTCACCCGCGGCCACGCGGTCGCCGACGGTGCGATGGAGGACGATCCCCGCGGCCGGGTCGATCGCATCCTCGGCCGTCCGCCGGCCGGCGCCCAGGATCATCGAGGCCTGCCCCACCGCCCAGGCCTTGAGCGCGTGCACGAAGCCCGACCGCTCGGCCCGGACGAGCTCCACGCACTCGGCGCGGGGGAGAATCGCTTCCGGTTCGTCGCAGACGCGCGGGTCTCCCCCCTGGGCCGCCACCACCCGGCGAAACCGCTCGCGGGCCGAGCCGTCGGCGATCGCCCGGCGGCAGCGGTCGAGCGCCTGGTCGCGGCTCGTCGCCACGCCCCCGAGCAGGAGCATCTCGGCGGCGAGTTCGAGCGACACTTCCATGAGATCGGCCGGGCCCACGCCCTTGAGGCAGTCGACCGATTCCCGGACCTCGAGCGCGTTGCCCACCATCCGGCCCAGCGGCGCGTCCATGCTCGTGAGCACGGCCTGCACCGGCTTGCCGAGGGCCCGGCCGATCGTGGTCATGCTCGCCGCCAGCGCCCGGGCGTCTTCGATGCGGCTCATGAAGGCCCCGTCGCCGCACTTCACGTCGAGCACCAAAGCGTCGATCCCCTCGGCGAGCTTCTTGGAGAGGATCGAGGCCGTGATCAGGGGGATGCTCTCGACGGTGGCCGTGGCGTCGCGGAGCGCGTAGAGCACGCGGTCGGCCGGGGCGATCTCGGCGGTCTGGCCGATCAAGACCAGGCCGCACGCACGGGCCACGCGGCGGTAGGCGGCCAGATCCAGATCGATCCGGAAGCCGGGGATGCTCTCGAGCTTGTCGAGCGTGCCGCCGGTGTGGCCCAGACCGCGGCCCGAGACCATCGGCACGGTCACGCCGCAGGCGGCGGCGATGGGAGCGAGGATCAGGCTCGTCTTGTCGCCGACGCCGCCGGTCGAATGCTTGTCGACCTTGGGACCGGGGATGTCGGAGAGATCGAGCACCGTCCCGGTGTGGAGCATCGCCTCGACGAGGGCCGCGGTCTCCGCCGCCGTCATCCCCCGCCACACGATCGCCATGGCCAGCGCCGCCCACTGGTAGGTGGGCACGATGCCGTCGGTCAGGCCCTCGACGAGAAACTCGATCTCCGCGCGGGAAAGCTCCCCGCCGTCCCGCTTGCGCCGGATCAGATCGACGGCTCGCATCACTCCACGCTCCTCGGTGGCGGCTTCATCGTGGCCACGGCCGCTCACTCCGCCGGCACGGTGCCAAACTGCCGGTCACCGGCGTCGCCGAGACCGGGCACGATGTAGCCGACCTGGTTGAGCCCCTCGTCGAGGGCCGCCACGTGGATCGCCACGTCGGGGATGGCCTGGCAAAGAGCCTCCACGCCCTGCGGCGAGGCGATCAGGGCCAGGAACACGAGCCGGGGGATGCCAACGGCCCGGAGGATCTCGCAGGTGCGGACGGCCGAGCCGCCGGTGGCGAGCATCGGATCGACCACGATCGCCAGACTCGCGCCGAGCTTCTTGGGCAGCTTGTTGTAGTACTCCTTCGGCTGGAGCGTGGCCTCATCGCGATACAGCCCCACGTGCCAGACCTCGGCGTCGGGGATCAACTCCAGGAGGCCGTCGGCCATCCCCAGGCCAGCCCGCAGAATCGGCACGATCGCGATCCGGTCGGCGAGCGTGCGGCCGGACGCCTCGGCCAGGGGCGTCGGCACCCGCACGTCGCGGGCGGGCAGGCCGGCGGTCGCCTCCACGGCGACGAGCGTCGTCAACTGCCGCACCACCCGGCGAAACTCCGACGGCTGCGTGGCCGGATTGCGGAGCGTGCAGACGTGGTGGGCCACGAGCGGGTGCGTCGAGACGTGCACGGGCGGCATGGCTGGGTGGCCTCGATGAACAGGCGGCAGTGCGTGGCCCCGAGCATACCGGCTCGAGCCGGCCGACGGCTCACGGCTCGCCGAGCCGTTCGAGCCGGAGCGATTCCCGGTCGAACCAGGCCCGCCCGCGGCGCGCCCGCAGCTCGAGGATCAGTTCGACGAGCCGCTGATCCTCACGGACGACGAACTCCTGGACGAGCGTTCGCCACGGGGTCGTGCCCACGACCTCGTCGGCCCGACCCGTTCCGGCGAGCCGGATGCCCGCGCCGCCGGCCTGGTCGTCGGGAATCGGGATCACGCCCTCGGTTCGCACCCGGGCGACGAATCGGTACCGGCCCCGCGACAGGAGCACCGGGCGTCGCCAGGACGACGCATGGTCGCCGAAGGCGTCCCGGACGATGCCGTAACCAGGCACGCCGTCGACCTCCTCCTCCTCCAGGCGTACGTCTTCGGCCTCGGGGGCCGGCTGCCAGTCTTCCAGCGCACCGTCCGCCTTCGCGACGAACGCGAGTGGCTCGTCGGGTCCGGCGGCGACGAGCCGGTCCAGCGCGTCGAACCGTTGGACGAGCCGCTCCTTGAACTCCGCGACCCGGTCCCGGTGCGCGGCGGCGGCCTCGGTGTCGACGTCGGCGAGGATCGCCTGGATCCGGTCGTGGCAGGCATCGACCTCGCCCAGCCAGCGGTCGACCGGACGCACGACCTGCACGAGGCCGCCGAGTTTCTCCCGGTATCGGTCCTGCCAGCGGTCGTCCTGCATGACGGCGGCCGCCACCAGCGGGGAGGCGTGGTCGAAGACGCCCGCCTCCGGATCGCCGAACAGTTGATCCATGCCGTGCGGCAGAAAGATGCCGCGGCCGGCGGCCGGAAACCAGAGCCGGTAGTTGTTGCGGTTGAGCGAATAGCCGTCCCAGTGGCCGCAGATCCGCTCGAGCGCCATGAACGAGAGGAACCGGTCGAGGTCGAGCCGCGCCTCGATCGCGTCCCGGCGGACGGCTGGATCGGGCTCGTGACAGGCGGCGGCGAGGCCGACGAGGTCGTCGCGGTCGTCGGGATCCTCGCCCACGTCCATCTCGAGTTCCTCGTCGAGGTCCTGGAGAAAGCCGCCGTCGTAGAGGGTGCCCTTCGCCGCGCCGAACGTGCGGCCGAGAAACGGGTCGTCGAAGCCCTCGCGCAGCACGTACAGCCCGAGGTCGCGGTCGTCGATCCAGAGCCGCACGTGGCCGGCCAGGGGGGCCGGGTAGCCCGCCGCCAGGAACAGCCGCGCGCCCAGCCATTCGCAGAGGTAGGTCTCGTCCTGGACGGCGTTGTTGAGATGGAACTTCTGCATCCCGTGCCACCGCCCGCCCTTCTCGTACTTGTCGATCTTGAGCGTGAGCGCCGGCCGGTCGTCGAAGTCGCGATAGCTCCCGGCGGCCCCCTTGAGCTTCACGCCCGCCCGGGCGACGACGGTCGTGCCGTCTTCGACGAGCGTGCAGCGGGCGTATTCCCGCGGCTCGTCCCGCAGTCGCTGCCGGGCCGCGGTTGACAGCTCGAGCCGCAGCACCGGGATCGCCCCCGATTCGAAAAAGGCGACCGTCTCCGAATCGGTCGGATCCCCTGCCGCGGCGACGATCGCCCCCGCCGCCACGCACAGTCCGCCGAACCGCTCGAGCCACATCAGCGACGACCTCCTGGCACCGGGTATCCGATCCGATCCAGCGTACCCGGCCTCTGCCGGGGCGGGGCAGGGCGACGACCGCCGGCGGGCAGCCCAGCCGGCCGCCGCTCCGGCGGATTATGCTGCCCCGGGCGACCGAAACCCTCCTCCCCAGGTGCCAGATGCCGACCGAGCCGCCCGCCCCCGATGCACTCGTCGTGCTCGCCCGCGCAGCGGCCGCGCACGCCTATTCGCCCTACTCGGGGTGGCGGGTCGGGGCGGCCGTGGCGTTCGCCGAGACCGCCACTCCGCATCAGGGCGCGAACGTCGAGAACGGCTCGTACGGCCTCACGATCTGCGCCGAACGGGCGGCGATCTTCGCCGGCGTGGCGGCCGGGGGCCGCCGGCTCGTGCGGGTGGCGCTCACCTGCCGCGACCGCGACGGGACGCTCGTGGCAAAAATTGCCCCCTGCGGTGCGTGCCTGCAGGTGATCGCCGAGTTCGGCGCGGCTGACACGGCGATCGAGATCGACGGCCGGGGCACGTTCCGGCTGGCCGACTTCCTCCCGCGACCCTTCGAGGCCGACTCGCTCAAGGGTTGACCGCACGTGGACAGGCGTCTATATCTGGCGTGGAGGGGCGACGACGCCTTGATCTCGCGCCATCTTCCACTGATCCTGCTTCCTGCCGACAAGGCACACGCTTCCATGACCACCGCCACGCCCACGCTCAAGTTCACGATCGGGCAATACGACCTGATGATTGAGGCCGGCGTGTTCGCGCGGCCGCCGGCGCCAGGCGAGCCGCTCATGGAGCCGCCGCGGGTCGAGTTGATCGAGGGAGAGATCGTCATGATGAGTCCGATCGGCTCCCGTCACGAGGAGATCGTGGACCGGCTTACCGCCTGGAGCTTTCGGTGCCTGCCCCAGGATGCGGCCCGTGTCAGGATCCAGCAGTCGCTCGGCGTTCCCGGTCGGCAAAGCGTGCCGCAGCCCGATGTCGCCTGGGTGCAGCCGCGAGACTACGCGGCCAAGCGGCCCGGGGCGGCCGACGCCCTGCTCGTGATCGAGGTGGCCGAAACGAGCCTGTCGTATGACCTGGGCGAGAAGGCCGCGATCTATGCCGCCGGCGACGTGGCAGACTACTGGGTGGTCGACGTGGCCGCCGAGATCGTGCACGTGCTCCGGAGGCCGGGGCCGCTCGCCTATGCCGAGCACCGGGTCGCCGGCCGGGGCGAATCACTCACGCCGCTCGCCCGCCCCGAGGTGACGCTCGCCGTCGATTCGCTCTTCGCCGCGCGTCCCTGACGGTCGGCGCGGGGCAGCGGATCACGGGCCGACCTGGAGGCAGAGGAGCCGGCGGTCGTCGCGGAGGTAGAGCCTGCCGGCGGCCAGCGCCGGCAGCGCGCGGAGGGCGCCGGAGAGTGCCGGGCCGAAGGGCCGCGCGCGGGCCGGCACCTCGAGCCCCGCTGCGTCGGGCTCGATGAGCAGGAGTTCGCCATCCGTCTTCACCGCGAGGAGTTTGCCGCCGGCCTCGACGAGCGTGCCGTAGCCGAAACCCCGCTCCACCCACAGGACGCGGCCCGTGGTCGGATCGAGGCACTTGAAGTCGGCCGGCGGCACGTCATCGCGGCCGTCGATCGCATACAGATGCCCCGCCACGAGGATCGGCGTGCAGTACTGCGTGGCCAGCGAGTCGACGCCCTCCCAGATCGGCCGCACGGCCGCGCCGTCGAAGGCGGCGCAGACCGAGCCGATCCCGTAGGCCGCGGTGACGAGCAGCCGACCCTCGGGGAGCAGCACGGGTGTGGCGGCGTTCACGGTCGGGCCCCGCTGGCCGAAGGGAAACCGCCAGCGAATCGCGCCCGTCGCGGCGTCCACGAGCACGCACGCCAGCCGCGTCACGGCGAGCACGTGCGGCTTGCCGTCCACCTCCACCGGCACCGGCGCGGAGTAACTGGCGGCTTCGGCGAGCGTCTGCCACGCCGTCTCTCCCGTGGCCAGGTCGAAGGCCACGAGGCCCGCGTCCTGCCTGGCCCCGCCCACGTTGACGATCACGCGGCCGGCGACCACCACCGGCGTGGAGCCCGCGCCAAAGTAGCCCTCGGGGGCGGCGTAGTCGCGGTGCGTCTGCCGCGTCCACTGCCGGCGGCCGGTCCGGGCGTCGAGGCAGGCGAGCGTGCCGGAGGCGCCGAAGACGACGACCTTTTCTCCCGCCACGACCGGCACGCACAGGGGCCCGTCACCTCCGCCCACCTGGGGCTGGAACGCCGTCGGATGGCCGTCGTCCTTCCAGACGGTCTCGCCCGTCGCGGCCTCGAGGGCCTCGACGAGTTCGCGGTCACCGACGCGGTGAAACAGATACGCCCGGCCTGCGGCGACGGCGACGCCCGCATAGCCGGCGCCAACCTCGCGGCTCCAGACCACCGGCGGTCCGGCCGCGGGCCAGGTGGCGGTGAGCTTCTCGTCGGGGGCCGCATGCCCATCCCGCCGGGTCCCGAGGATCTGCGGCCAGTCCCCCGCCACCGCCGTCGCAGCCCAGAGGCAGACGACGATCGCCGCCCACAGACACAGCCCCGGACCAGAGAGTGATCGCTGATTCACGTGGAAAGGGTCCTCAAAAGGCGTGACCATGGACTGCGAGGGGCTGCCCGTGCCGATCGAGCGGCGTAGGAAACCGAGCGCAGCCCGGAGGGCGAAAGCGAGGGTTCCTCCGAGTGACCGAAGGGCAGGCGGGCACCGATCCGCCGCAGGCGGATTGGTCGCTGAGGGAACGTCCGGCGAGATGGCACGGGCGGCCTCGAGCCTGCGCGCGTCATTCCGCCCGGCCCCGCTGCCGGGCGTACTTGAGCCCCGGCACGAAGAAGCAGGCGGCGCTCACGAGGCCGAAGATCACGTGCTGCCAGGCCGGCGCTACGCACATCACCAGCGCCGTCGCGAACAGCAAGGCGGCCTGGATGTAGAACACGCCCGAGAGGATTCCCGCCTTCGCGAAGAACACGATGCCCGCCAGCAGTGCGAGCACCGGCGAGAGCGTGAGCGCCGGCAGGGCCAGGAGCGCCTCGACCCAGAACAGCATCACGCTGGCGATCACGCTGCCGCCCCAGATGTGCGCGATCTGCCGCTCCACCGCGGTGACCGGCCCGGTGCGGTGCCGCAGGGCCCAGAAGATCGGCGCCCAGACCGCGAGCCCGCCCCCCCAGAGCACGACGTAGGGCCAGCGACTCATCACGCCCTGCCAGGCGAGCACGTCGGTGACCACGCAGAGCGTGAGCACGACGACCGAGTGCCACATCCAGAGCAGGCCCCAGTTCTCGAGCACGGTGGCGTGATGCGTCTCACGGAAGAGCCGCGCCACGATGTCCGAGAGGCCGCCGCGGCGGGCCGCCACCGGCTCCCCGGCCAGGAAGGCCCGCAGGTCGGCGGCCAGGTCGGCGGCCGAGGCGTAGCGGAGGTCCTGCGGCTTCTGCAGGCTCTTGAGCGCGATCATCTCCAGGTCGCGATTCACGCCCGGGTCGAGCGACCGCGGCACCGGCGGGTCGCTCTCGAGCACGGCCAGGAGCGTGTCCATGGGATTGGCCGCCTGGAACGGCGGCCGGCCGGTGAGCGTCTGATAGAGCATCGCCCCCAGGCTCCAGACGTCGCTCGTGGGCCCCACGTCGCCGCGGCTGCCGGCGGCCTGCTCCGGCGACATGTAGCAGGGCGTGCCGAGGATCGCCCCGGTGTGGGTCACGTCCTGGTCCGCCTCGATCCGCTTGGCCAGGCCGAAATCCGAGACGTGGGGCTTGCCCGCGGCGTCGATCAGGATGTTCGAGGGCTTGAGGTCCCGATGGAGCACGCCACCGCGATGCGCCGCATCGACGGCCTCGGCCACCCGGGCCAGGATCGTGGCGGCCTCGCGCGGGGGCACGCCGCCCGAGGCCAGCCGCTTGGCGAGCGTCGTGCCCTCGATGAACCGCATGCTGTAGAAAGGGTGGCCGCCGCACTCGCCCACCTCGAAGATCGAGACGATGCCCGGATGGTCGAGCCGGGCGGCCGCCTCGGCCTCGCTGCGAAATCGCGCCAAGTCGGCAGCGGTGGCCAGGTCGCGACGGAGGAGCATCTTCACGGCGACGACCCGGTCGAGGCTCTTCTGCCGGGCCCGGTAGACGATTCCCATGCCGCCGCGGCCCACCTCCTCGAGCAGTTCGTAGTCGTCGAACGAGGCAGGCAGGGGCGTGACGCCCGGCACGAACGAGCCGGGGGCGGCCGGCGGCGCCAAGGCCGGCGGATGGGCGGGGGTCGGCTCGAAGATCGTGGAAGCCTCGGCCACGGCGTCGGCCATCGACATCGCCGCGAACAGCTCCCGCAACTGGCCGGCGAGATCGGGGTGTTTGCCGACGAGTCGCTCGAGCAGGGCCACGGCGTCGGGGCCGCGGACGTCCGAGAGAACGTCGATCAGCTCGGCCAGCCGCTCCTCGTCGGCGCTCGAGAGCGGCTCATCGACATAACGCGTGGCGGAGGCGGTCATCGTGAAGGCAGGCCGGCGGCAAAAGGCACCCAGCCGGCATGATAGTCGTCGATCCACCGCGGCCCACCGGGCCGCGGTCAGCCCTCCAACAGCCCACGCAGCCGCCGCATCGCCCGCAGGTAGCGCATCCCGGCAGCGGGCTTGGAGAGCCCGAGGGCCGCGGCGGCCTCCGCGGTGGAGAGATGCTCGAAGTGCCGCAGGAGCACGATCTGCCGGTCGCCCTCGTCGAGCTGCTCGACGGCCGCGGCGAACCGCCGCTCGAGTTCGTGCCAGGTGGCCGCGGCCGCCGGCGTGAGTTCCCGGTCGGCGAGCTGGCCGGCGAGGTCGGCCTCCGAGCGGTCGGCCGAGGCGGCCGTCACGAGCGGCACCTCCCGATCGACGCTGCGGGTGCCGGCCACGCGGTGTCGCCGGTGGGCGTCGATCAGCCGGTCGCGGGCCATGTGCCGCAGCCAGAGCCCGAAAGGCATCGTGGGATTGGCGAGGTAGTCGCCCAGCCGGCGGTTGGCTTCGACGAGCACGTCCTGAACGATGTCACTGGCGTCGACCCGCCGCTGCACGGCGCGGTCCATGCGCCGGTCGATCATCCGCCGGATCGCCGCGCGGTGCCGCTCGAGCAGCCCGTTGACGGCGTCGCCGTCGCCGCGGCGCGCCCTGTCGAGCAGCATGAGCGTGGGGCCGGGGCCGCCGTCGGTCGCCGACTCGAGTCGGTCGTCGTCGGCGCCGGACGGAAGGGGCATGGGGTGCTCGCGCAGCGAAGGGCCGGGGCCGGAAGCTCGAAGCCTCCATCGTACCAACGTGTCACCGCGGCGGGTGATGACGGTCGTGCCGACCGTGCCACTCGGGCAACCGTTTCCGGTCGGGAAAAACGGGAATTGTGCCGCCCCGTCTTTTGCCCCGCCACTCGTCGTGAGCCATAATCGCGGGCGGTCAAAATGGACAGACCGCTGGTTGCCGCCGCCCCGTCGAACGGCCTCCCGCCAACGGATTGCCCTGTGATCGCTGCCTGCCCCCGCTTCAGGATTCGCGGCTCCCGTGCGGCTCTCGCCGGGCTCATGGTCGTGTTTCTGACGATGGCCGCGGCCCGGGCGGAATCGT
>Ga0214917_10002518_pt1 | contig 22169 bp, 19 predicted proteins | sample LL_1208_BB_MetaG_FD_177983 | JGI IMG/M metagenome (GOLD analysis project Ga0214917, IMG submission 177983) | Freshwater microbial communities from Lake Lanier, Atlanta, Georgia, United States - LL_1208_BB | ecosystem: Environmental > Aquatic > Freshwater > Lake | place: USA: Georgia | collected...
TTTCCTGCTGCTGCAGCCGATCATCAGATGGCGAATGCCCATGCGTATGGGGATGGCGGAGCAGGGGAGGTGATTGCCGAAAAATATCTGGTTGGAAGCGAATTGGGGCAGAGGATTGTGCGCCTCCTTGGGGATTCGAGTCGTCGAAGCCGGATGAGCCAGTTTGCCAAAGCACAGGAAAGCCCGTCTGCCGCCGAAAAAATTGCCGAGGAGATTCACCATGTCCTTTGAAGCCAAAGATTGGATCAAGGGGAGCCGGAAAATTCACCTGATTGGGGTTTCCGGATCAGGCATGACACCACTTGCGGAAATTCTCCTGGATCTGGGACATGCGGTCAGCGGATCCGATGTGAAGGAAATCCCTGAGCGCTTGAAAAACCGTGGTCTTCCATTCTTTTTGGGGCATGCCGCGGAAACGGTTGTTTCGGCCGAAGTGATCGTTGCCTCGGCAGCCATTGCGGAAGAAAACCCGGAGTGGATGGAGGGCAAAAAGCGGGGAATTCCGTGTTTCCGAAGGGGGGAGGTCCTTGCCCATCTGGCTGAATCGAAGAAGCTTGTCGCGGTTCTTGGATCCCACGGGAAGACCACTACCGCCACCATGTTGGCCCAGATTTTCCGTGAGGCGGGTGAGGATCCTTCGTTTTACCTGGGGGGATTTGCGCCCTCTCTTGGTTCGTCGGCTGCCTGGACCAAGGGGCCTTGGCTGATTGCCGAGGTGGATGAAAGCGAGGGGGCCCCATCCCGACTGAAGCCTTGGGCGGCCCTTCTGTTGAATGCCGATCACGAACATGCGGATCGATATCGAGATGAAGATGCGGTGGTGAGTGCCTACCGGAATGTATTAGGTCAGGTTGTCGGTCCTGTGGTGGTGGTGGACCGGGAAGAGGGGGCGGCGATGCAGGCGGCGGATGGAATTCGCGCGAAAGTCACCTTCGGATGGGGGAAGAGTGGGGCGGATTATCTGGGAATTTGGAAAGGGGAGAATACGGAAGGGCTGAAGTTCGGGGTTCAAAAAAAGGGCCAGGAACTCGGCGAATTTCAGGTCGCCGCCACGGGGAGACATAATGCGGGAAATGCCTTGGGGGCATTGGCGGTGGCCCAGGAGTTGGGGTTGCCGGTCGAAAAAATCCGCAAAGGGCTGGGGGCTTTCCGGCGGGCGGATCGGCGTTTTGAAATCCTATATTCCGATGCAGATCTCGAGGTGGTGGATGATTACGCGCATCATCCACGGGAAGTCGCAGCGACGATCCTAGCGGCCCGAGCGAGGGGACGGGCCCGGCTGGTTGCCATTTTTCAACCCCACCGTTTCACGAGACTAGCCACCTTCCTGGCCGGATTTGCCGAGGCGCTCGCATTGGCGGATGCAGTGATCTTGCTGCCCGTGTACGCAGCGGGAGAAAAGCCGATGGAAGGAGTTGGGGTGGCAGAATTGAAAGCACGACTGGTGGAAAAGGGGGTGAACACGGAGTTGGTGGATTCAATGTCCGAGGCCCGTTCGATCCTGGGAAAGAACTGGCAACCGGGGGATCTTTTTTTGCTGATGGGGGCGGGGGATGTGACGCATCTGGCAAGGAAGGTGGCCAGAGAAGCAGGACTCTTTCTGAATCTAAAAAAACTCGTGAAGGATGGGGGGGAGGTGCGTTGGTACGAACCCATGCAAAAGCATACAACGATCCGTATTGGGGGTCCGGCTCAAGTGTGGTTTGAACCTGAAAACGAGGAGGTTCTTGGAAAAGTCGTGCGACTGTGTGGCGAGGAAAAAATCCCCCTGACGGTGGTGGGGCGGGGAAGCAATCTTTTGGTTCGGGATGGAGGGATTCCCGGGGTTTGCGTTCACCTAGGGCGGCCGGGGATGAGCCGTATCGATGTGGTGGATGGAAAAATCCGAACCGGGGCCGGGGCAAGGTTGAAACAGATTGTTTCCGTTGCGAGAGCCCAAGGGATCACCGGTTTGGAATTCATGGAGGGGATTCCGGGAGCAATCGGCGGGGCCATGCGCATGAATGCCGGTGCCATGGAGTCCTGGACATTTGAGGTGGTGGAAAGTGTGAGAGTAATGGACCGGCAAGGGAAGGTGAGGGAAGTGCCGGCAGGGGAATTTGAGGTCAAGTACCGCAAGGTTCCCCGTTTGACGGAAGAAATCGCCGTGGGTGCTGTCTTAAAGGGAAAAGCCGGGAATCCGGAAGAAATCGCAGAGCGGCTGAAAAAATACAGCCGGAAGCGTTGGGATTCCCAGCCGGCAGCCCCGAGTGCGGGTTGTATTTTTAAAAATGCAGAAAAGATTCCGGCTGGAAAACTGATTGAAGAGCTGGGGCTCAAGGATACGGCTGTTGGTGGGGCAAGAATTTCCCCGGTTCATGGCAACTTTATCGTGAATCAAGGCGGGGCCAAGGCGGCGGATGTTTTGGCGTTGATGGAAAAGGTTCGGGCCCGGGCCCGGAACGACCGTGGAATCGAACTTGAGCCCGAAGTCATTGTATTGGGGGAAGACGAATGAGGCCGGAAAAAATGAAAGTGGCTGTTCTTGCCGGTGGAACCTCCGGGGAGCGGGAAGTTTCCCAAAGAAGTGGAGCCGCCGTTGCCAAAGCCCTGCGGTCGGTGGGAGTGCGTCTCGTGGAAGTGGATGTGAAGAATACGAAGGTGGAAATCCCCCAGGGGACGGACATATGTTTTCTCTGTCTCCACGGAGGGTATGGGGAGGACGGAACCATTCAGGCCGAGCTGGATGCACGCGGGATTGCGTATACCGGAAGCGGTCCTGAGGCGAGTGCCCGGGCATTTGACAAGTTGCGGGCGAAGGAAGTCATGGCGGCTGGCGGATTACCCTTGGCGGAGGGGTTGGAATGGAATCAGGAAAACAGCTGGGTTCCTCCCTATGTTCTCAAGCCCGTGGCGGACGGATCGAGTCTTGGGGTGCATCTTGTGCGAACGGAAGAAGAAGCCAAAAAGGCCCGAAAGGAAGCGTCGCAGTGGAAAGGGAAGATGATGATTGAGCGCCTGATTGAGGGGGCGGAAATGACCGTGGGGATTTTAGGGGGGAAGGCTCTGCCGGTCGTGGAGGTGCGGCCCGGAAAAGGGTTCTACGATTTTCGGAATAAATATACCGCTGGAGCCACCCAATACCTTTGCCCGGCCCCCATCTCCAAGGAGCAGATGGAGGCGTATCAAAAATTGGCTTTGCAGGCCCATCAGGCGTTGGGTTGTGACGTGCTTTCGCGGGTGGACCTAATGGTCGATTCGGAGGGAAAGGCAGTGATCTTGGAGGTCAACACATTGCCCGGGATGACGGATTTGAGCTTATTTCCAAGAGCGGGAAGGGCCGCCGGGATCGATTTCGCGAGTCTCTGCCTGAAAATATTGGAACTTTCTTGGGCCAAAACACGGAAAGAGGTGAAGACATGAAATGGGGAAAACTAGCCGGGATCAGTGCAAAAAAATCAAGAGCCAGGAACGGCCGTGCACGGCATGTTTTGGCGGCCAAGATGTCCGCCCGAGGAAGTCGGCAGGTGATGGGACAAAGGGTGGGGATCATGCTTCTTCTCGTGGGTACGATTTTATCCCTACTGGTCATTGGAATGATCACTTCGGCTGGAATGGATAAACTGCTTGGGAATCTGTTGTACCAGAACCCCGATTTCACTCTTCGCCGTTTTCAAATCGAGCCCGCCAACAAAATTGGGAAAGGGGAGTTGGTGAGCGCGAGTGGCGTAAAGATCGGTCAAAACCTTCTGCAATTGTCCCTCGACGAGGTGCGGGAATCACTTCAAAAGCTTCCCACCGTGGCTTCGGTCCGTGTCGAGCGACGCCTGCCTGACACCCTTTATCTTTACATTGAGGAAAGGCGACCCGTGGCCCTCCTGTGTCCTACTCCGACGACGGGAACCCAGCTGGCGCAACCCATGTATTACATCGACTCCCGTGGTTTTGTCCTGAAGCCGAAACCGGGGGAGAAACTGATTTCCCTACCGACCATCCGGGGAGTCTCCTCGGATGAAGTGGTGGAAGGGGAGCAGACGGCCAACCCGGATCTGCGGGCGGCCTTGGTGTTTCTGCGGGAGGCACCCTTGGCTCCCGTTCGGGACGGACTGGATTGTTCGGGACTCGTTCTCGAGGGTCCCGGGAGATTTCTGGTTTCGACCCCACGAGGCGGGAAGATCCGGTTTCGCACGAGTTATTTGCTCGAACAGTTCGATCGTCTCGGAGTGATTTTTGATTATGCCGAAAGCAAGGGGCGGATCGTCAATACGGTCGATCTGACCCCTGAACGGAATGTCCCCGTCACATTTGTAAACTAACCAGGAGATACACCCATGATCATGCAAAGAACACCCGCGAACGAAATCTTGATTGCTATGGATCTCGGCACCCAAAAAATGACGGTGGCCGTTGCGGAAATGAGTGCCGAGGGCGCCCTGACCCTTCTCGGGGTGGGGGAATCGGCATCGGCAGGAATGAGAAAAGCCGAGGTGACGGATTTTGGGTACGCCCAGTCGGCAGCCCGGATGGCGATGGCGGAAGCCGAGCGAAGAACCCAGGCTGAAATCACGGAGGTTTATCTTTCCCTCAGCGGGACTCATCTGGCTTCCCGGAACGAATCGGTTCGGGGAGCCACGGCGTTGGAGGACGATCACCGGGTTACCGAGACCACCCTGGAAGATTTGAACAAGCTTGCGGCAAATCTCCCTTTAAGCCGGGACCATGTCATTCTGCACGAATTGCTCCGGGGGTATTCCCTCGATCGAGGGGTTTCTTCCGCTCAACCGCTCGGGGTGCACACCGAGCAAATTGAAGCCCATTACCATTTGGTCACCGGCAAACGGACGCGTCTGCAAACAGCCGTTCAGTGTGTGGCGGATCAAAAGATTCGCGTAAAAGGGTGCACTTTTTCGGCTTATGCGTCGGGATTGGCTGTTCTTGGCGAGGAGGGGAAAAAGCGCGGGACAGTTGTCATTGATCTTGGGGCTGGTGTGAGTGATGTTGCCGTGTGGAGGGACGAGGCGGTGGTTCATTCCGTCGTGCACGGGGTGGGAGGGGATCATTTAAGCCAGGACCTTTCCATTGGATTGGAAATCCCTTACGCCCGGGCCGAGAAACTAAAGAAAGAAATGGGATCGGTGATCCTGGAAGATGGCGAAAAGGACGATCGAATCACCCTTCCCCGTGACATCAGCTTTGACGGGCGATCCTTCTACAAGGAAGCGATGACCCAGATTCTGCAGGCCAGAATGGCGGAAACTCTCCAGATCGTCCGGGATGACTTGGAAGAACAAAACCTATGGGGAGCGGTGGAGACCGAAGTTGTTCTAACCGGTGGAGGAGCACGCCTGCGTGGACTGGGCCGGCTCGCATCCGAGATCTTTCCGCGACCCGTCAGGATCGGGAGGGCGCGGGACTTTCTAGGTGAGCAGAGTGATCTTGAAAGGCCTGAGTTTTCCACGGTGCTCGGGACCCTGAAATATGCGGCTGAGACGGAGCGGAAAGAAGCCAATCAAACCCAAGGTTGGAGGAAAATTCAGAAATCGCTAGGGCGAATGGTTTCCTCGTTAAAGTTTCTCGCGTAATCCCAAGGAGAATCAAACATGAACACAAACCCTGTTGAAAACCACAAAGTAGCCATTCTCGCCGTCGGTGGAACCGGAGCGGCTGTCCTGGATAATTTGGCCGTGGCCTGTGAGGGTGAACATCGGACTATCTGTATTGATACCGATGCCTTGGCATTGCGAGGGACGGTAGCTTCCAAGAAGATTTTGGTGGCTCCCGAACGGGTGCATGGATTGGGAACAGGTGGCGAGGGGGAACTTCTTGAGGGATTGAGTCTCGAGGAGGGCGATAGTCTGGATCCCATCCTGAAAGGAATCAGCACGGCTCTGGTAGTACTTTCGGTGAGCGGAGGGACGGGTGCGGCTCTCTCCCCGAGTCTTGTGAGGCGGTTAAAAAAACAAAAGGCGGAAGTTGTTGTTCTGGCCGTCACCCCCTTTGCCTTTGAGGGAACACGCCGAAAAAACCGGGCCATGCAATGCCTTCATGAATTAAGAAAAGTTGCTGATGCCGTTCTGGTCTTTAACAATGATCGCTTATTGGAGAGCTCCATGTCGAAGGATCTGCGTGAAGCCCAGCGTTCCCTTGACCGCGCGATTGCGAGAACGGTGCATGGTTTGGCCCATGTCATGGAGAAAAATGGTTTGGTTCATCTGGGTGTATCGGAACTAAAGGAAGCCGTGGGTTCGGGATGTGACCCTGTCGGAATGCTCGAAAATGCATGGGCAGGGGTGGCCGAAGCTTCCGGTGAAGGTCGGGAAGAGGCGGCGATCGAGGCTGTGGTGGAGGATATTCTCCTGGAAGACGGGCGGGCCTGGAAAGAGGGGAATCGGATCCTTGTCAGTGTGATCACCGGACCCGAGACATCCCTCAACGATTTTCACGGGCTTCTTGAAAAATTGCGGACGAGACTTCCGGTCGATATGCCGATCTCCGCCGGAGCTGCGGTGGATCCCGAGCGGTCGGAGTCGCTCAGTTTGACTCTGCTGGTGACCCGCCGTGCAGAGGGAGTAGTTCTTGAAAAAACCGAAGGGCGGAAGGAGGAGAAAAAATCCGCAGCCGTCGAGGCGGCCAGTCAGGATGAAAGTAAGGGTAAAAAAGGTAAACGGTTTGTGGCGGCTCAGGGGGAATTGGAATTTGATCGGACTCCGTCCCGTTTTGCGCGTTCTTCCCCCAGCGTGCGTGGAGCGGAAGATCTGGATCGACCGACCTTTCAGCGAAAAGAGATCAGGCTTAGGGTATAGATTCGGGTCTGAAGGGAAGAACCATTTTTGAAGATGGAGTGGAATCGGCTCCCGCGGGCCGCGTATGGGGTTCAATAGGCGAAGTTAGGTCCCAAGGGGGTGGTCGATACCCTTGATGGGTGTTGATCATTGAACTCAAAGGGTCGGGCGCCGTTATAAGAAGTTTGGGACAACCATCCCTACCAAAGAAAACGGTTTTAGGTTAATCTCGGGTATGTCTGTCCGATTTGTATGCCTCGCTTTTCTTTTGGCTGTTCCTTGGGCCCATGCGCAAGAGACGAACCGGCCTGTATTTCAGCTGGGGATTGATGTCCTGAGCGAACGAGGTTTTCGAGAACTTCAAGGGAAGAGAATTGGGCTGGTGACCAACCCGTCCGGAGTGGATCGGAATGGGACCCCGAGCTGGGAACGACTTCGCAGGGCCGCAGGCGTGAATCTCGTGGCCTTATATGGTCCGGAACACGGTGTATTCGGGAAAGTCGGCGCGGGGGACAAGGTTTCGGGCGAGAGACATGGGGTCGATGCAAACCAAGATGGGAAGATTTCAAAAAATGAGGAGACCGGCATCAAGGTTTTCTCCCTTTATGGGGACACCCGTAAACCGACCCCGAGGATGCTCGATGGGGTCGATGCCATGGTTTACGACCTTCAGGATGTCGGATGCCGTTCTTATACCTACATCAGCACTCTCGGGTTGGTGATGGAGGCGGCCCAAGAGAAGGGGATTGAGGTGATTGTATTGGATCGGCCGAATCCGCTGGGGACCTTTCGAGTCGAGGGTCCACGACCCCAAGGGGAAATGGTCATCTCCTCGTTTATCGGGCAATACGATATTCCGTATGTCTATGGACTGACCATCGGAGAACTTGCGAAGTGGATCAATGAGGTGCACCTCCGTCGTCCCTGCCGGTTGACGGTGATTCCGATGAAAGGTTGGACCCAAAAAATGACCTGGGAGGACACGGGACTGAAATGGGTTCCCACATCTCCCAATATTCCCATCGCCCGGGCGGCACGAGGATATGTGGCCACAGGATTCTTTGGGGAACTGGGGGTCAGCAATGGGGCGAATCCCACCGGGATGCCGACGACGGGTGAAGATGGTTCGGTGATTCAGCCGTTCGATATCTTTGCCCTCGAAGGGGTGGATGCGGAGGAATTGTGTCGAAGAATGACGGAATGGGGGTTTCCAGGTGTGCGCTTCACTCCCTTCCGATTTAGACCCCCCACAGGCCGATATCGGAAAGTGACGATGTCGGGTGCCAGGGTTTGGGTGGATCCGAAAGCGAAGGCCGATTTGACAGCGATCAACATGGCCGGTCTGGAGGTATTGAAAAAACTGCTTCCGAGAAAGAACTTTTTTTCGGATTCGGAAAATATGCTGATGTTTGACAAGTTGAACCGGACAAGACAGACGAGAAAAATGGTCGAAGCGGGAATGACCGCGCGACAAATCGTGGCAACATGGGAGGAAGGAGTTCGAAAATGGAGGGAGGAAAGGAAGCCCTATCTTTTGTATCCCGAATCATTGGATCCGGTGGCGACCCAAAGGAGTCGTGCAAAACCCGAGAATCTAGGAGGCCGCTGATTCTTTCTCGGTCAGTCCGTGGGAGCCGATAAAGACAAAGGCGAGGCTCCAACCCGAAAAAGCCAAAAGGAAAAAGGGAACCTGCAGGGCCAGGGGTAGTCCATAGAGAAAAATCAGGAGTGGACCCCAGTAAACAAAGTCGGGGATCAAAAGGGGGAGAACACGGTCCCGATAGAGAGACCAATTCCAGGAGCGTAGGATCCGTCCGGGAGACCATCCAAGTTCTAGCCAAAGGAAGTAAGTGACACTCATTGGGAGCGCGACCCATGGGATGAAGCCGAAAAAATCCAAAAGCATTTTAGGAATGACGACCTTCCAACTTGGACCGATCCCGAACAAAGTTGCCTGGACCCAATAAAAAAGATCCACCAGAAGCCCGTTGAAGGCAAAAAAACAGAAATTCCATCCTGTTCGACGAATCTTTTCCGAATTCCATGAACGATCGGGTCCGACAATCGTTCTCACTCCTTCCGGCAGAACGGTGCCGGCCAAGGCTGTGAGAAGAGCAGAAAGGAGCGGCCCTCCGTCCGACTTCCATCGGGCAAAGGCGTCGCAGGCCGAATGAACAGAAGGGGAGTGGATGTAAAAATAGTAAAGGGTGAGGGCGATTCCCTGAAAAAAAAGAAAGACCCGGTAGTATTTCCTAACGGCGAGGAGGCCGGGTCGGAGGGCTTCCCCAAGGGTCCAGGGGGCGGACAAGGATCAGGCCTCGAAGGATGTGCCGCAACCGCAGGTCTGTTTTGCCTTGGGATTGACGATCCTGAATCCGGTGTGGGTCAGTTCCTCCTCATAATCCAGTGTGCAATCTGCCAAAAGGGGAACACTGTCTGCGGCGATAAAGAGGCGGGCTCCGTCTTGTTCAATCATTTCATCGGTTGGCTGGGCGATCCCGACGTCCATGCCATAAGAAAGCCCGGCACATCCGCCCTTTTCAATAAACAGGCGCAACCCCCGGGTGGGATCATCGGGTGGGCTGATCTCCTTGATTCGGCGGGCGGCTTTATCGGTCAGTTGAATCACAACGAAAGCTTAAGGAAATCCAAGCGGCTGTCAAAAAAGGGTCACGGGTTTTGGATCGTTCGATTTAAGGTAAAAAGGTAAAAGTATCCTGATGCACGGAATTCAACTGGTTCAGGATCTGGCCTTGATCTTGGCCGCCGCGGCTGTGGCAACAGTGATTTGCCAGAGGCTGAAGCAGCCGGTGGTTCTCGGTTACATCCTCGTGGGAGTGATCATCGGGCCCCATACGCCTCCCTTCAGTTTCGTATCCAATGAAGAGGAGATTCGGACTTTGGCGGAATTAGGGGTTGTTCTTCTGATGTTTTCGGTTGGCTTGCATTTCAGCTTTCGGAAACTGAAGGAGGTCGGCTTTGCGGCGGTTGTGGCGGCAGTTTTTGAGATTGCGGGGATGTTTTTTTTGGGCGAAAGGCTTGGAAAGCTGTTCGGGTGGAACGCCATGGACTCGATTTTCCTGGGGGCCATCCTTTCCATTTCTTCCACCACCATCATTGCCAAGGTTTTGGAGGAGATGGGCATGTTGCGACCGGGGTTTGCCCGCCTGGTGTTTGGGATTCTGGTGGTCGAGGACATCCTTGCCATTGCGATGATGGGAATGTTGACCAGTCTTGGCACAACCGGGGAGGTCAGTTGGACTTCCACCGGGCATACTCTTTTGAAGCTGGCGACATTCTTCGTCTCGGTCGCGGTGGTGGGGTTTCTTTTGGTGCCTCGACTCATTCATCTGGCCAGCCGCACACGAATGGACGAAGTTCTGCTGATCACCGTTCTTGGTCTGACGTTTGGAGTGGCCCTTTTGGCGGATAGGCTGGGGTTCAGCGTTGCCTTGGGGGCCTTTTTGGTGGGGGCGGTTTTGGCTGAAGTCAGGGAAGTTTACCGGATTGAAAAACTGGTTGCTCCGGTAAGGGATCTGTTCAGTGCCATCTTTTTCATATCGTCCGGAATGTTGATTAATTTCGAACTATTTCCCGATGCTCTGGGGCAGGTTGTCCTGATCGCGGGTACCGTGATTTTCGGGAAAATTCTTTTCAGTGGGCTGGGGGCATTTCTGGGGGGATGCGATCTCCGAACGGCGGTGCGTGCAGGCATGAGTCTGGCACAAATCGGGGAATTCTCCTTCATCATTGCAGGACTGGGGCTCTCCCTGAGAGCCACAGGGGATAAGCTCTATTCTCTGGCGGTTCTAGTTTCCGCCGTGACGACGTTGACCACCCCTTATCTCATCAAGTGGTCGAATCCGGTGGCTGATTGGCTGGAACAAAAGTGCCCCCGTTGGTTGATGGATATCGGAAGGGTTTATCAAACCTGGCTTCGAAGTGTGCAGTTCGATCCAAATGCCCAACATCCTTCGGCCCGGATGTTTGTCCGCAAACTTCTGGGGCAACTGGGGATGCAGTTGGCATTGATCACCGCGCCCATTCTTGGGGCGGCTGGGTTCTGGGAGGCATACGGCAACCGTTTGCCGGAGGGGTTCCGTATGGCCTGGTGGTGCGGGCCGATAATCTGGCTGGGGGGTGCGATATTGGCTCTCCCCGTGGTGGTGGCGTTTCTTCGTAAATATCACGCCCTCGGAATCCTGATTTCTGAAATCGTATTTCCCCATCGGAAAGGGGATGGGGGGGTTGATCCGGCCCGGACATGGGCCACCCTTCTTTTCTGCGGTTTTGGATATACCATGTTCGGATTTTATTTGGTTCTGATCAGCGCCCCTCTTTTGCCTGTGGGCAAAATCCTGTGGGTATTTCTGGGAATCCTGACTTTGATCACTCTTGGAAGCCGGAAGAAGCTGGTCGAATTGTATTCCAAAGGTCAGTCCAGTATTCGGAATACCTGGGAAACCTTGCCGGATCAGGAAAAAGTGAATCTTCCCCGGAACTCAGAAGTTCGGACTTACCGAATCGGGGAGGGTTCCCCTTTTGTCGGAAAGACCTTGCAGGAAACGGGTCTTCGGAATGAAAGCGGAGTGGTTGTGGTGGCGATCGAAAGGGAGAGCGGAAATGTGATTTCTCCGGGTCCAAATGAAAAACTTTTTACCCAAGATGAACTTTTTGTTTTTGGCGAAGAGGATCAACTGATCCGTGCGGAGGAGTTTTTTAACTCCTGTGGCGTGACCCCCGTTTGACGAGCGGGTTTTTTGGGGAAGAGTTTGGGCGGGCTCCTGGTCCCGTCCGGTACCAGTGGAAAAGAAAGAGTTGGGCCAATCCACGGTGGGATCCGAAATGTTTTGCCGACCAAAGTTCGAGTTCCGAAAGGCGTGGAGGTTTTCTTTTTCCTGGAAAATAGAGTTCCCACACGAGGCGGTTGACCCAGACATCGATGGGGAATGCGTCCCAGCGGCTATAGGCATAAAGAAGAACGCATCGGGAAATCTTTGGCCCGACTCCGGGAAGTGTTTCCAACCGGGCAGCGGCTTCGGGGGTGGAAAGAGAATGGGGGATGTCCAGTAGTGCCGGGTTTTCCGCAAGAATCTTGGCGGTGGCGGCAAGGTGACGGGCCCGGTATCCCATCGAACAGCTCCGCAGGGCTGTTTCTCCAGCTTTGCAGATGACTCCCGGGGATGGGAAAACACGATTGGTTCCGCCCAATTGCGTTCGCAGTCGGTCATTGATCTGCTGGATCTGGAGAATCTGTTTAAGGGAAGAGCAGATGAAGTTGCTGAGGCATTCCCAGGGGTCTTCCCGAACCGGACGGAGTCCAGAATGGCTTTGCCAGGCCGCTTTGAGATGCAGATCCAAAGGTGGGAATGTTTGAAAGATCGAGGGTAAATCAAGATCCAGTGAGAGATACTGCCGGATCTGATCGCAGGAGAGGGCTGGATTATCCCAACTGAGATTTCCCGCTTTGTATTCAAGCCGAACGGGTAGGGATTGAATCCAGCCTTGAAAAACACCCGGAGACAGCAATTTCCAACAAAAACTTTGTCCTCCCAAGAGGGTAGCGGATAAATCCAGCGGGTGGGGAAGTGAAAGAAAGGGCATTCAAAAAGAGATTAAGGGTTTATGAAAGGCGGAGAAGTGGGATGATCCTGGGAATGATCCCTTGGATATGGGTGCTTTGCTGGCTCTTTCTTGTTCCCGTGGCTTTGCGGGCGCAGGTGGAGGAGGAACCGGTCAAGAGGGCCGAACCTGCTTCGGAAGAGGGGAGCCATCCTCCGGGGGAGAATGAACCAATCCGAAAGGCGGAGCGTGTAGAAAAGCCAAGGACGGACACCGGACGGGGAATTTTGCCCGACCAGCCGGTCGTCTTGAAAATCGAATCTCCCGAGGAAGGGCAGGTAATGCCTTGGGAAACCGTGGATGTTTTTATCCGTGTCCAGAACTATGCCTTGGGGGAGGGGGGGAACCGAATCCGTGCGATTGTTGATAATGGTTCACCGATCGAACATGACAGCGACCTTAAGCCGATCGTTCTTCGGGGTCTTTCTCCGGGGGCCCATAGCTTGCGGGTTTATGCGGTGAAGCCGGATGGTAAAATATTGGCCGATTCCGGATCGGAAAAGCGGATCAACTTTTACGTTCGAAGAAGGGATTTTTCCAACTTTCAGCCTGAGGATCATCCTTACCTGACCGTCAATCTACCCCTGGATGGAATGGGGTTCCCAGATGCGGATGGGAAAATCTGGTTGGATTTCCGTGTGCACAATGCCGTTTTGGGAAAAGACAAGTACCGGGTGAAAGTGCAGATGAACGGAGTGGAAACCATTCTCAGTTCCGGAGTCCCTTATGCATGGGCAGGACTCGAGGAGGGGAGGCACCGGATGCTAATTGAGTTGGTGGATGAGGAAGGGGACCCCGTTTCCGAAATCTTTGCCCGAGTTGAGCGGACCTTTGAAATCCCGCGGATTGTGAAGGCGGTGAATCCGAAGGAAGTGGATTCCGCCAATCTTTGGCTGAGGAAAAAACAGCAGTAAAAAAACTATCGTCGAAGCCTGGCCTGCAAGCGGCGCATGGTGAGGGCCCCTGCCCGGGTCGAGTCCCGGTATCCTGCCAGATGAAGAATTCCGTGAAGGATGTAGGTGAGGAGTTCCTCCCGGAGAGTCAGACGATGGGCCTTGTGGCGAAGTGCCGCTACTTCGGGGCATACCACGATTTCCCCGTGGGGGAAGGCGAGGACATCGGCGGGGGACGGATCGGAAAGGTGGGTGTCGTGCAGGCGTCCGCTTTCGCGGGCCGAAACGAGGATGATGCCCAGTTCGTCCGGCAGGCGGCGTTGACGCTCGGCCGGTAGACGTCGGAGGGCCCGTTTAACCCTGTTTCGGAAAAACGCGAGATTCAGCCGATGGCGCCGCTGGCGATTGTTCCAGTGGATGAGGATGGGTTTTTTGTCCACGACGGTCCCGAGGATAACGGATGCGGGGGCGAAGGATACTCTCAAGCGCGATAGCCAATGCCCGACGGGCGGAGGACCATTCAGTGAGGGTTAAGCCTGCATCGTTCCAATGCCCTTCCTTATCCCGTTCCAAATAGATCCTTTCCACCAGTTTTGCTGCATCCCCTGGAATAGGTTTTTCAAGGGTCCGGGAAGCGGATTCCACGGCATCGGCAAGAGAAAGGATGGCGGTTTCGGGGGATTGAGGGATAGGGCCGGGATAGCGGAAAGAGGATTCTTCCACCTCGGGGATATCCTCGTCCCGGAGACGCAGGATTTTTCCGCCCGTCCGAGCATCTTTTTCCTGTTGAAGGGCGCGCTGGTAGAAGTACCAGACAAGGCTGTTCCCATGGTGTTCCCGGATGGATTCCCGAATCCGGCGGGGGAGTCGGTGTTTACGGGCAAGGACGACACCATCCTTCACGTGGGAGAGGATGATCAAGGCACTCATGGTGGGAGTGAGATTGGCGTGTGGGTTCATGTCAGCCGAATTGAAGTTCTCCGTGAAGTACTCGGGTTTTTCCAGTTTTCCAATATCATGGTAAAGGGACATCGCCCGGCAGGCCCGGGGGTTGGCCGAACGGGTCGCGGTTGCAGCGGCTTCCGCCAAGTGTCCCACCATAACGCTGTGAAGGTAGGTCCCGGGGGCTTCCAACGCCAAGCGGCGAAGAATCGGGTGGTTCAGGCTGGTGAGTTCAAGCCAGGAAAGTTCTGTCGTGCGGTCAAAAGCAGATTCCAGAATCGGGAAGAGGGCCCCGACAACGATTGCGCCAAGAAGTCCCAACGCGGCGGCGGATATTGCTTCCGTAAGGATCAGTTCCCAAGCCACCTGAAACTTCATTCCGGCGAAAAGAACGGTGCTCAGCAGGGCAATCAACCCGATGCCGGCTCCGGCGCGCAAGAGATGGGATCTGCGGTGAATTTTCCGGGAGAAGAGGATGGCCGCGATGCCGGTGACGAGGGAGGCGAACAGGTACCGGTCATCCGGATGGAGAAGAAAGAATTCCCCCAGTCCGAGAAGAACCACCAAAAGGAGTCCTGCATTTGCGCCGACGAGAGTGGTGAGCACCAAGGCAGCCAAGGCAGGGGGGATCAGGTACGATCCTGCCCCGAAGGAAAAACGGGGAGCGATATGCAAAAGAATCAGGATAAATGCAAAATTTCCTATCAGGGTCATGAGGAAAAGAGCCAGCAGACGGTTTCGAACCAAGGTTTCCGGAAGAACCACGGAAAGAATCAGGGGAAGGACCAGTCCGATAAACAGGGCAGCAATCCACCCCGCCGGCCCTTGATTCGCCGGGGTGAGCAGGGCCAGACCGTACGTTGCCCCGGCCGTTGCGAGAAAGAGGAAAAAGCGGACGAAAGAGTCGGATTCGAGCCGGTTTTCGCTGGTCGCCCGGCTGGTGGTCGCAACCGGTTGGCTCACAAGGTCAGGCTGGTCTGCCGGACTCCGCGGTGTTCCTTGTACGCGCGGACAATCTTGCCAACGAGTTCGTGGCGGATGACATCGGTGTCTTCAAAACGGACGAAACCGATTCCCTCGACGGGTGCGAGGGCCTGGACCGCTTCCACGAGTCCGGATTTTCGGCTGTGGGGAAGATCCACCTGGGTGGGGTCGCCGGTGACGATGCATTTGGATTCCGCGCCGAGGCGCGTAAGGAACATGAACATCTGCTCCGTGGTGGCATTCTGGCCTTCATCGAGGATGACGAAGGCTCCATTCAGGGTTCGGCCACGCATGTAGGCCAGAGGGGCGATTTCGAGGATTCCCTTGTCCATCAGTTTCTGGATTTCCTCCACATCCAGCATGTCATAGAGGGCATCGTAGAGCGGGCGAAGATAGGGAAAGATCTTTTCCTGGAGGTCGCCGGGAAGAAAACCGAGGGCTTCGCCGGCTTCGACCGCTGGGCGGGTGAGGATGATGCGGTTGATCTTGTCCGATTTGAGATAAGAAATGGCCATGGCCATGGCGAGATAGGTTTTTCCCGTGCCCGCCGGGCCGATGCCGAAGACCAAATCGTTGTGACGGATGGTCTCGACATAGGCTTTTTGGAGGAAGGTTTTGGGGAGGATAGCGGGTTTTTTTGCGGAGACCTGGATACGGCAGGACCAGATGCCTTCCAGCTGTTTGCCTTCGCCCTTGTGGACGGCCCGGAGGGCATAGAGGAATTCGTAACGGCGGATCCGAAGTCCGTGTTGGCGGGCCAGATGAAGCTGGCGAAAAAGCTCCTGGGCTTTTGTGACGTGCTTCTCCAGACCATCGATTTTGAGCAGGGTGTCCCGGATGGTGATTTTAACCCCGAGGAGATCTTCTGCTTCCCGAAGAAGCGAATCGTCCGCGGCATACAGTTCGGAAAGGGTGTGCGCGTTTTCGAAAGAGAGAGTCTGCTCGATCATGGATGTTTGATTTGTAGGGATGATGGGGGCGGGGGGAAGAAAGATATTCGGGCCAAGTATTTAAATAAAAACACGTGAAATATCCGAATGAATCCTTGTGAAAATCTCCCATGGAATGGTTCCAGCTTCCTTGGCGAGGTGGGTCGCGGTACGTGTCACCTTGCCGGAGCGCCCAATCCAGACGACTTCTTCTCCCCGACGTACCCGGGACAAACGGGAGACATCCAGAAGGGTCATATCCATGGTGACTCTCCCGAGAATGGGGCAAAGTTGTCCGCGAATCAGGGCATGGCCCCGGTTGGAAAGGGATCTGGGTAGTCCGTGGGCATAGCCGGTGGCCACCGTGGCAACCTGTAATTTTCGTTTGGCCTTGAAAGTGGCCCCGTAGCTGAGGGTTTGGCCCGGTAAAATCTCACGAACAAGGAGAACCCGTGATTTCCAACTCAGGACAGGTCGGAGTTTATGGTTGGAGCGACCAAGCGGATCAATACCGTAGAGACCGAGCCCGGGCCGGACATGGGTTTTGGAGACGCGAAAGCCTCGGAGAACAGCTGCGGTGTTGGCCCAATGATGCGGAAGGTTTTGGGGAAGAAGGACGGATTGATTCAGTTGCCGCCGGGTGAAGGGAAGATCGGAATCGGCGCAGGCCAAATGGGTGAAAGTTCCCACAAGGTCAAGATGGGGTTGGTGGGCGAGAAAGAAGAGGAGACTCGAAAAATCGGTAGGCCGGGCACCGAGACGGTTCATTCCGGTATCCAGCTTGGCTTGCACCAGGGCTATGGAACGGGCTTTGGAGGCGGCTTGGGCAAGTTCGCGCGCCTCCTGGATGGATGAAATTGTGATCATGAGGCGATGCTGAAGGGCAAGAGGAAATTCCGCCGGCAATGTCGACCCCAACAAAAGGATGGGTTGACGAATTCCGGCCCCGCGGAGTGCGACTCCTTCCGATGCACATGCGACCCCGAATTCCTCGCAACCGGCCTGGGCCAGGGTGCGGGCTACGGGAACAAGCCCATGGCCATAGGCATCGTCTTTGACAACGGCCATGATTCGCGTTCCTTTTGGAACGATTCTGCGAAGGGATCGGAGGTTGTGCCGAAGCGCGGAGAAAGATACCTCGCACCATATCCGGGCGTCGTGAGGAACTTTCATGGGTTTAGAATACGAGGGAAAGGGAGTGGGGAAGAGTCTAAAAATGGTTCATCGTTTTGGGACTACCGCAGGACGAAGATGAATCGGTTCAAGCGAAAGTCCGGGTTCAAGTCCGTGCTCATGCAGATAGGCCGCGGCATCAGTGGCATTCGGACGGGCCTGTTTTTCAATCCCCGGCAAGTCATCCGAGGCTACCGCCAGGGTACAGCGCGACAGGAGGGACGGGAGTTCCGCCACCCGGTGCACGGAGGTCGCCCGTTCGAGACTTCCGGATGAATAAAAAGTGGCAAAGATGTCCCCTCGACGGGCGTCTGAAAATATGCCGAGCAGCGAAACTTGGGAATATTGATGGGCAATGGCACCCGTGCTGCGAACGGGTAAAACCGGACAACCCCAGATAGCGGCCATCCCTTCGGCAGAGGCAATAGCCGAGCGGATTCCCGAGAATGAACCCGGGCCCACGCCGACGAGAATCTGATCCGGCTTGGGAGGGGCCGGCAAGACGGAGCGCAGGGACGGAATCAAAGTGGCGGTCACGGTTCCGGTGAGGGTTCCTGAATGCAGAATTGTGCCCTGTCGGCATAGCGCCCAGGTCGCTGGAGTGGTTGAGGCTTCGAGAATCAGGCGGAGCATGAGGGAGTTTTGGTGAAAGTGCGGGTGGAGGCGAAGAAAAACTCAGGGTTTGGACGGCGAATCCGTATCCGACATGAGGGCAACGGGTACTCCATCGGGGCAGTAGTCGAGGTCGGGGCCGCCTCCCCGGATGAGGCGGATTTCAAAGGTTCCGTATTGGAACTTGAGTTTCGCAAGAACGGGGATTCGTCGTGCATCATCCGTCATCCATAATTTCATCCAGCCCTGATAACGCCTTGAGGCCCCATGAGGTTCGCCAAAAATTTCAATCAAGGGCCGACTTCGGTCATCTTCCAGTTCAATCTGACCGATTTGGGGACAGCTCATTTTTGCAAAAAGGGGCTCTTTGTTTTCCAAAACATTCCATGTGAGGGATTCCCCCGCTTTCCAAGGGTGAGTGCGAATATGATAGAGCATCGAGCCAAAGTCTTCGAGGGGTCCAGCAGGCAGGTCAAAGTTTTCCTCCGGTTTTCCGGGGGCCGGAAAGAATCGCCCCAAACGGACGGAATAATCGGGAATGGTGCGCCGGTAGCGGACATTGCCTCCCTCATTCCGATCCTGAATATATTCCCTCGATCGCCAGGGCATAAGCTGGGTTCGGGAGGTGATGCGGGTTCGAATGGGGAACAGGGCCTCGATTGGGCCCCGGGAGCGAAGAAAGAGTTCAAAATGTAGCATCCCATCCTGATGGGATTCTTTTTTGGCAATGAAGGTGCCTTCGGCGGCTTCCATAGGCCCCCACTTGATCAGGTAGACAAGCCTTTCCCCTTCCGGCCAGGGAAGGGGGGTGGTTTCAGCCAACCCTTGAACAAGAAGAGTAAAAAAAATGGTCAAAAAGCGGATTTTCATAATCTCAGTAAGGGCGTTTCTGGGGAAGGAAGTTGGGGGAATACTCCGTGGGATCGTAGGTTCGATTCCAAAGGCGGGAAAGCGAACCGGAGAGGGGGGGGATCAGCCAGTCCCATCGGCCGTTGACTTGCCTTCCCTTTTTCGCCTCCTCTTTTTCGAAGCGGAGATGGGATGCACCGGCGGAATGATGATCGATCATCCGGACACCTGCTTTTGTAAAAGAGTCGAGAACGGCACGGTTGAGTTCGACCAGAGCTTGGTCTTTCCAAAGGCTGGAAGGACGGGAGGTATCGAGGCGAAGGCGGCGGGCGATTTCCGGGAGAAGATTGTACCGGTCTTCGTCTCCAAAGTTACGGGTGGCGATTTCCGTTTCCATATACCAACCGCTAAAGGGTGCAGCGGGAAAATTCATGCCCCCGATGGTCAGTTGCATGTTTGAAACCACAGGCACGGCATACCAACGGAGTCCCAAGGAATTCAAAAAAGGGCCGTCCGGATGTTGAATGGGAACCTCCTGGGTGAATGCACGGGGAGGAGGAAAGAGCCGTGGGGGTTTGCCGGGAAGTGAGATGACAAGGGGGAGTAGGTCGAAGGCTGTGCGTTTTTTCGGGGGCTTCCAGCCCAGGTGAAGACAAAGGTCGGTGAAATCCGCCTCGGCGGGATCCCCCAGAATCTGTTTTTTGCGGTTCCGGTAACCGGCATACCGGGAGAGTTGATAATTCCAAATCCGGGGCCCCTGCCCCTTGGAATTGGCGGGGGCAAAAACCGTGACGGTGGAACGGACCGCCCCTTGATGGGTGGCATGGCGAAGATGATGAAGACAGGCCTCGTAGATTTCCTCCTCGGTGGTGGCTCGGCGGGCATCCAGAACATCCAGTTTCGTCCAAAAAAAACGGCCGATGCATCGGACACTGTTTCGCCAGGCGAGCCTGCATCCGTATCTCAATTCAGGAAGGGTGAGGGAGTAGGTGCCGGTTTTTTTGATTTCCCGGGAGACTGTTCGCAATCGTTCGGGGGTGGGGTGGGGAGCCCCTTTTTCCTTTTGCAGGAGTCGGAGGAATGTCTCTGCGGACCGGGCCAACGGGAGGGGCTTTGTTCGGCCTGTCAGCCGGAGCCGATCGTGCATTGCCAGGAAAGGACAGGAGGACATGAAAAAGAGTCTACCCGTTCATCGGGCCGCGTAAAATCCCCCCCGATATTTGAAATCTTTGCTTTCGTAAATCCAGCAAGTTGCCAAAACAGATCGCTTCATGGCGGAGTCATTCACTGTGCTGATTGTGGGAGGGGGCGGGAGGGAACATGCCTTGGGCTGGAAGTTTGCCCAGGATCCCCGGATTGAAAAAATCTGGTTTGCCCCGGGAAATGCCGGGACGGCAAAGATCGGCACCAATCTTCCCATCCCGGCCTCCGATATCACAGGGATCACTGCTTGGGCAAAAGCGGAAAAACCGGGGTTGGTGGTGGTGGGGCCGGAGGCCCCCTTGTGTGAGGGATTGGCCGACGAGCTGCGCTCGATCGGATGCCGTGTCTTTGGCCCCGGGGCCGCGGGAGCCCAGTTGGAGGGAAGCAAGTCGTTTTGCAAGGATCTCCTCGTTTCGCAGAATATCCCCACGGCTCGGGCAGGGTCATTCACCGGCATGAAGGAGGCTGTCCGTTTCAGCGAAACCCTGTCCTGTCCCCAGGTGGTGAAGGCGGATGGTCTGGCGGCCGGCAAGGGAGTGGTGATTGCCCAAAGCCATGCGGAAGCTGCCCGGTCGATTCAGGAAATGATGGGGGATCGGGTTTTTGGCGAGGCTGGGGCCAAGGTGTTGATTGAGGAGTTTTTGCCGGGGGAGGAGTTAAGTGTGCATGCAGTGACGGATGGCCGAAATCTGGTGATCCTGCCCGGGGCCCAGGATCATAAAAGGGTGGGGGAGGGGGACACGGGGCTGAATACGGGAGGGATGGGGGCTTATGCTCCGGCGCCTCAAGCGACAACGGAACTACTGCAGGAGGTGAGGGAAAAAGTGTTGTTACCGATCCTTGGGGGATTGGCGGCGCGTGGGATTGATTACCGAGGAGTTCTTTATGCCGGACTGATGCTGACTCCCCAGGGGCCGAAGGTGCTTGAATTTAACTGTCGCTTTGGGGATCCGGAGACAGAGGTTCTGCTCCCTTTGTTGGATTCCCCCTTGTGGGATTTGCTGGCGGCAGCGGCGGATGGGGATCTTGGGAAAATTTCATTCAAGACGAGACCCGGGGCCGCGATGACCGTGGTTCTGGCTGCTCCCGGATATCCAGACCGCCCAGTTCTGGGTCAAAAGATCAGCATGGCGGATCCGATCCCGGATTCGGCGGTTTTTCATGCGGGGACCCGGGAAGGGGCGCAGGGGGTCGAAGTGGCCGGAGGCAGAGTTTTGGCCGTGACGGGTTGGGGGAAAGATTTGCAGGGGGCCAAAAAGCGGGCTTACGACGCGGTGGCGGGAATTTGTTTTGCGGGGATGCATTTTCGGAGGGATATCGGCCATCGGGTCTTGGGAAAAAACACAGATTCAGTTAAGGTGGTGTCTTGATGAGAACTTTCCGTGTGTTTGGACTTCTCGTTGGCGGAATGATCCTCGGAGTTGGGGTGGCCCCCACCATTCCCAGGATGCAAGCGAAGGCAGGGGAAGTGATGGAGAAAATCAGAGCCAGAAATCGGGCGCCTTCGGCATCCTCAACGACTGCAAGTCCGATCCGGCCCGCTGTGGTGCCCGTTCCCCAGCCGGTCAGCCCGTTGAAACCGGGAGAAGTTGCTGAAATCGCACGTGTTTTGGGTGTCTCAACGGAATCTTCCGTCGCACAGATCACAAAAATCCTTGAGCAGTCGAATGGGCGATGGGCGGTGGCCGAACCGAGGAGGACGATCTCTCCGGAACGTCCATGGGTTGCGGAATTTCTTTCCGGCAACGTGGCGTATTGGCGAGTGCGCAGCCTGGGAGTTCCTGTTGCGGAAGCGATGGGAAGGGATTGGGCTGTATGGCGTCAAAAGAACCCCTTGGGGGCTGTCCTGGATCTGCGGGAATGTTTACCGTCCCAAAGTCTGGAATCGGTCGCGGAAGTTTGTGGTCTCTTCGTCACTCCCGGAGAGGTTCTTTTCACCTGGCGGGATGGGGCGGGGAAAGAAAAGGTGTTTCGGTCGGATCGACAACCCCTTGGATTGGGATCCTCCATGCCGCTGATTGTGTTGGTCGGGCCTAACCTGAGGGGAGCGGGAGAGTTGGTGGCTTCGATCCTCCAGGAACGGGGCGGCGGAATTTTGATGGGCCAGTCAACCGCCGGACAAATGGGAGCGGTGTCTGAAACACGTCTCTCGTCAGGGCGTTCCCTTTTTCGCATGCAGGGGGAGATTGCGCTGCCGGGTG
>Ga0214917_10002519_pt1 | contig 22156 bp, 28 predicted proteins | sample LL_1208_BB_MetaG_FD_177983 | JGI IMG/M metagenome (GOLD analysis project Ga0214917, IMG submission 177983) | Freshwater microbial communities from Lake Lanier, Atlanta, Georgia, United States - LL_1208_BB | ecosystem: Environmental > Aquatic > Freshwater > Lake | place: USA: Georgia | collected...
GAGGCTGGCAAGGAGCCGGCTTTCCTCCAGCGCGCGCCTGGCCTGCGCCGCGTGGTGACAGTTGGCACCGGCCCTATCCGTGGGCTATGGCAGTTAGGTTCCTACGGCTATGTCGTGTCGGGAAACACGCTCTACCGCGTTGATACGAACTGGAACGTCACGACCATCGGGACGGTTGCCAACACTGGCCCGGTGTCGATGGCCGACAACGGCACGCAGATCTTCATCGCCGCTAACGGACCCAGCTACATCTACAACACTCTGACGACCGTCTTCCAACAGATCACCGACATCGACTTCCCCGGCGCCGTGGCTGTTGCCTACCTTGACGGTTACTTCGTGTTCAACGAACCAAACAGCCAGAAGATCTGGATCACAAGCCTGCTGGAAGGCACACAGGTTGATCCGCTTGACTTCGCCAGCGCCGAGGGTTCGCCCGACGGCCTCGTCTCGTTGATCGTTAGCAACCGCGAGGTCTGGTTGTTCGGCACCAACTCGACCGAGGTCTGGTACAACGCCGGCACGGCTGACTTCCCGCTCCAGCGCATCCAGGGTGCCTTCAACGAGGTAGGCTGCGTTGCGGCCTTTTCCGTCGCCAAGATGGACAACAGCGTCTTCTGGCTGGGCGCCGACGCCCGCGGCCGAGGCATCGTCTACCGCACCAATGGCTACCAAGCCGTTCGCATCTCGACCCACGCCGTCGAGTGGCAAATCCAGCAGTACGGCAATCTGTCGGATGCGATTGCCTACACCTACCAGCAAGACGGCCACTCGTTTTATGTGCTGATCTTCCCGCAGGCCGACACCACCTGGGTCTACGACATCGCCACCGGCGCATGGCACGAGCGTGCAGGCTGGAATAACGGCAGCTACACCCGCCACCGCAGCAACTGCCAGATGGCGTTCAACAGCGAAGTCATCGTAGGCGATTACCAGAACGGCAAGCTCTATGCCTTTGACCTTGATGTCTACGCTGACGACGACGCGGTTCAGCGGTGGCTGCGATCCTGGCGCGCCCTGCCAACCGGCCAGAACAACCTAAAGCGCACGAGCCACTACAGCTTGCAACTGGACTGCGAAACGGGCGTAGGGCTTGACCAGCCGCCCAACGCAATCGACACCTATCTGTCGGAGGAGCTGGTTGGCGCGCTTCTCACCGAGTCTGGCGACCGCCTTCTGACCGAAAGCGGCGATGTGATTTACGCCACCTATTCGTCTCTGACCACCATGATACCAAGAGTTATGCTGCGGTGGTCGGACAATGGCGGCCACACTTGGTCAAACGAACACTGGAAGTCGATGGGCCAGATCGGCCGCTTTGGCTTCCGCACCATCTGGCGGCGCCTTGGCATGACACTAGAGATCCGCGACCGTGTGTACGAGGTATCCGGCACGGATCCCGTGAAGATCGCTATCATGGGCGCCGAGCTAGCGCTTCGGCCGACCAATGCCTAGCACCATTAACGTCACCAGCCTCCCCGCGCCCCGCGTATCCGTCATTGACCCCAATACAGGCTTGATGACGCGCGAGTGGTATCGCTTCTTCTTTAACCTGTTCATCTTGACGGGCAGCGGATCTAACACCGAAACCCTTCAAGATCTGCAAGTTGGCCCCCCGTCGGCTGACCCGTCTGTGTTTCTTACCGCGCTGCAAGACGCAGCCCTTAGCCCTCCCGGAAGCTACAGCGCCGATACCAATCTTGTGCTGTGGCAGGCCATTGACGGCCTTGCTGTTGCGCCACCGCCCGCCGACGAGGTGCCCGGCTGGAGCATCCCGCCGCGCGGCGTCACCGTGGGCGCGTCGCCCTTCACGTTCCAGAACACGACCGGCCGTTCGGTTGATCTGATCGTGACAGGCGGCACTGTGTCGGCCATTGCCTTCTCCCGAGACAACGTAACTTTCTATGGTGTTGGCTCGACCGCAGGGGTATTTTGGCTGTCGCCATACGACTATCTCCGTGTGACCTACACGGTCGCGCCCACAATCACCCTGGTGCCGAGGTAGCCCATGCCCGTCGTTATCTCGCTTTTCGCAGGTGTTGGGGCGCAGTTCTTCGATAACAACGGCGACCCTTTGTCGGGCGGCCTTGTCTACACCTACGCCGCTGGCACCACGACGCCACTGGCAACGTACACGTCGTCTGCTGGCACGGCCCCGCACACCAACCCAATCGTTCTCGACGCCGCTGGCCGCGTTAATGAGATTTGGCTCGACAGCGCCAGCACGTACAAGTTTTTGCTCCAGACTTCTCTCGGTATCACCATTGCCACCTACGATAATGTGTACGGGGCTATTACCGTTAACTCCCCCACGTTTACGGGCAATGTCACCATTACTGGAGATCTGAGCGTTGGGGACGACGTAACTGTTGCTGGCGATCTGGCGGTAACAGGCGACATAAGCGGCACTTGGAACGGCAACGTCATTTCCGTTGCCAAGGGCGGCACGGGGGCGTCTACCGCCGCGACTGCACGCACCAACCTCGGCGCCGCGGCGACCGGCGCTATCGGTTCGTCTGGTCTGACCATGAACACGGCGCGCCTGCTGGGCCGTTCGACGGCGGGCAGCGGCGCGGTAGAGGAGATTACGGTCGGTTCGGGGTTGTCCCTCTCTGCGGGCGAGCTGTCTGTGCCGCCTGCGTCGGTTGTTCAGCTCCGCGAGCAGCTTTTCACCTCCAGCAGCACTTGGACCGCGCCGGCTGGCGTCACTCGCGCCCAGATCATTGTGATTGGCGGCGGTGGCGGCGGCGCTGGCGCTAACACCACGGGCTGCGGTAATGACGGCGGCGCGGGCGGCGCAGGCGGGATGGGCGTCAACAACGTAGCCGTCACGCCAGGCACAACGTACACCGTTACCGTCGGCACCGGGGGCAGCGGTGGGGCCGCTAATGTCAACGGATCTACCGGCGGCACAACGTCGTTTGGCGCGCTGATCTCCGCCACAGGCGGCGGGGGCGGTCTTACAAACGGCACCCAAGGATCAGCTGGCGCGGCTTCTGGCAGCGCCGCCGCGTACTTCTACACCTCAAACGGGCGAGGGGCTGGGGGTGCTGGCGGCTTAATCCCCAGTGGCAGCGGTTCCACGGGCGTCGCGGGCGCCGCTTATGTTCAGTGGGTGGGAGCTTAAATCATGTACGCCCTTATCTCTCCTACCGAGAAAGTCGTCGATGTAACGGGCGCCGTTTTAGGCGACCGCGTAGCCGAGGTTGTTGTCACCGCGTTCTCGGTAGCCAGCCCTTTGTTTTGGGCTGAGTGCAGCAGCGACGTGGTGGCTGACCAGTTCTACTGGTTTAACGGCAGTTTCTTTCCTGTGCCGCCTCCGCCGCCGCCTCCGCCTGTTGTGCTGCCCGAAGGCGGCGGTCCGGCGGTTCTCTGATGTTGGAGACGAAGCCCTTCACACTTGGTAAGCTGACCGGGGCGATCTACGACTTCCCCAAGGCTGGCGACGTGCTGCCCATGCACACGCACAGCGAGACGGACGTACACATTAGCGTTGTGGCGGCGGGCTCTTTTTTGGCGCATGGAGCTGGCTGGCAGCGCGAAGTGAAGGCCGGCGACGTGCTAGATTGGCGCCCTCACGAGGCCCATGAGTTCATCGCCAACGAGGCCGGTTCTCGCCTCGTCAACATCGTGAAGGGGTAGGACATGGCTGTCTCCGTTGTAGTTCTGATCCCGGCCAAGACCGTCGAGAACACGCAGACGACGCAGTACACGGCGAACGGCGTGACGGCGATCATCGACAAGTTCACGGCGACCAACTACAGCGGCTCAGCGGCGACGATCAGCATCAACCTCGTCACGGCCGCAGGCGCCCCCGGCAACAACAACCTAATCGTCCGCACCAAGACGCTCCAGGCAAACGAGACGTACACATTCCCCGAGATCGTGGGCCAAGTGCTGTCGCCTGGCGCCTTCATTTCCACTATCGCCGGCACGGCCGCCGCGCTTAACATCCGCGCCAGCGGGCGCGAGGTAACGCAGTAATGCCGACGACGCTGGTGGACGACCGAAAGGCGGGGCTGGCCGTAGGCTATGCCGCGACTGATTGGTCTTCGCCGGTTGACTATGAGGCATACGAAGCCGCGCTGGAAGATTGGACGGTGAAGGCTATCGTTCGGGACGGCGAGCGCATTGGCGCCGCCTACTTTAAGGACGGAGAGGTCCACGTCTCCATCCTGCCGGAGTGGCGAAAAAAGTGGGCGACCAAAGGCGTGATCGCGCAACTTTTTGCGGATGAAGGCGCGTTTAGCCGTATCGCGCCGGGGCACGACTACATGTTTGATATCTTTCGGCGGTTAGGGTTTAACGTCTACGACGACGGTAGTGTCGGAAGGGCCGCATAATGGGTATCGAAACCGCCATTCTTGGCTCTGCCGCTCTTGGCGCGGGCGCGGGTCTTCTCGGCTCCAGCCGCGCCGCAAGCACGCAAGCCAGCGCCGCTCGCGCCGCCGCCGACGCGCAGACCGCCGCCGCTAATCGCGCCGCCGACGTTCAGCGTGAGATGTTTGAGCGCCAGGTGGAGCTGCAAGAGCCGTTCCGCCAGGGTGGTCTTACGGCCCAAAATCGAATGATGGCCTTGCTGGGTCTGGCTGGCGAACCGACGACCCCCGGCTACGGCCGCTACGCCCGCGACTTCAGCATGGCCGACTATGAGGCCGATCCCGGCTACGGCTTCCGCATGAGCGAGGGCATGAAGGCCCTGGAGCGGTCGGCGGCGGCCCGTGGCGGTCTGCTGTCGGGCTCCACCCTTAAGGGCGTCCAGCGGTTTGGGCAGGATCTGGCCTCGCAGGAGTACCAGAACGCCTTCAACCGCTACCAAGTCAACCGCGCGAACCAGCTCAACCCGCTCCAGAGCCTCATGGGTGCTGGCCAAACCAGCACGAATGTCCTGACGAATGCCGCAGGCGACGTCGGCCGCGGCGTGGGCGGAACGTACATGGGCGCTGGTGCTGCTCAGGCCGCTGGGCTAGCGGGTGCCGGTCAGGCTCGCGCCTCGGGCTACGTCGGCGCCACGAACGCCCTGACAGGCGCGCTGTCGCAGGCAGTGCCGAACTACATGATGTACCGCTACATGCAGCCCGGCGGCTTCGGCGGCGGCGGCGCAGCCAACGTCATGGAGGGGATCTTCTAAGATGGTCGATAACACCATCGCCTTGCAGGTCCGCCCCTTCCAGATGCCCAATGTCGGGGAGATCTACGGGCAGGCCCAGAACATCCAGATGAACCGGATGCGGATGGCCGAGGCGCAGGAAACGGCGCAGGAGCGCAACGCGCTTCGCGGTCTGATGGCCTCCGGCGTTGATCTGAACACGCCGGAGGGTCTCAGCCAGCTTCGCCGCGTCGCGCCGATGCTGGCGCCGCAGTACGAACAGGCGGCATCTCAGCGGGCGTACCAGACGGCGCAGGTCGGGCGTCTCAGGGCGCAAACCGAAGCCGACGCGCTCAAGGTGGGCCGCGACCTATTCGCTGCCGCCACAACCCCGGAACAGTACGGCGCCGCTCGGGCCTATGTGGCCGAACGGTTTCCGCAGTACGCCAGCTCCATTCCCGCGCAGTTCTCAGTCGAGAACGCTCGCCGGATTGCGGAAGGCGCCGAAGGGCTGCTGCGGCGGGTTAGCGCCGCTGCGGAACGCGCGCCTGACGAGTTTACGCGCATGTTGAGCCAAGCTGGTATTGCACCGGGCAGCCCGGAAGCGCAGGCGCTGGCGCGAGGGTACTTGGAGCGCCGCGGCACGCCGCCGTCTACGGTCGTCAACATGCCGCAGATCGGCTCCATCCCGCCAGGGTACGAAGTTGTCCGCGACGAGCAAGGCCGCGTGACCAGTATGCAGGCGATCCCCGGAAGCCCGGCCGCCGCCGAGGAAGCGCGGCGTGCCGAGACTACCCGCGTCCGCACCGAAGGTACGCAGCAGACGAGCGGCACCGTTATCCGCTCCATCGACCGCGCGGAAGAAATCATGCGGACGTCGGCGCTTCCGACGACGGGATTTTTTGCTGAGACGCTCGCCCAGCGCGGCGGGACGGGGGCGCGAGATCTTCGCGCGAACCTCGACACCATCCGCGCCAACATCGGCTTTGATCAGCTCAACCAGATGCGTCAGGCCAGCCCGACCGGCGGCGCGCTGGGCAGCGTCTCCAACCAGGAAATTAACTACTTGCAGGCGGTGCTGGGCAGCGTTGATCAATCGCAGAGTGCCGGCGAGTTGCAGCGTAATCTTCGTCATCTGCGCGAGGCATACGAGGAGATCGTTCACTTCGGCCTTGGCAACCGCCCGCCGGTTCAGATCCCCGGACCCGGAGGCCACGGCACCGCAGAGCCGCCGCGCGGTGGGCCTGCGTCGGCTACGCCTCGCGGCGGCGCACCCGCAGAACGCCCTGGCGAAATCCGAACGCCGAGTGGTCTTATCATCCGGCCGATCCAGTAGGAGCGCGCCATGCGGTACGAAGTCACGGCGCCTGACGGACGTCGGTTTGAAGTCGAGGCGCCGGAAGGCGTATCGCCGGACGTACTCACCCGCGAAGTAGAAGCGGCGTTCCGCTCTATGCCCAGCCCGCAACCGCAACAGCGCGCGGCGGCGCAGCCCATCGGCGTTGGCGAGCGGATGGCCTACGGCGCTGGCGACGTCGCCCGTGGCGTTGAGCAGCTTGCGGCCGAACGGATGCGCCCGCCGGAGCAGACGGCGATTGGCCGTATGCTTCTGCGGAACCCCAACATTCGGGCCGTCATGGAGGCGGGCGTTGCTGAAGTGCCCCTGCCGACCGCAGAAGGCGCCCGTGCTGCTGTACGCGCGCGGGAGGAGGAGTACCAGGCCCGCCGCGCCGCAAGTGGTGACACGGGCTTTGACCTTGCACGCATGGCGGGCGGTATCGTCCCCGCCGCCGTAGCCACCGCAGCTTTCCGCGCGCCCGTCACGCTGCCCGGCGCAGTCGGTCAGGGTGCGGCGCTGGGTGCGGCGCAGGGTGCGGCTATGCCTGCGTTGGGCGAACCGGAGACGCCGGAGCGCACCCGCGCGGCTTTGAGCGGCGCTTTGTTCGGCGGCATTGGTGGTGGGGTTGGTCAGGCCGTGGGCCGCGCCATCGCGCCGCGTGTGGATCCGAACGTGCGGGCGCTGCGGGAAGCGGGCGTCGAGTTGACGCCTGGCCAAGCGTTTGGTGGTGCGCTGCGGTCGTCGGAAGAACGGCTGGCTGGCGCTCCGATCATCGGCGGGGCTATTCAGCGCGCCCAGGAGCGCGGCGTTGAGTCATTCAGCACCGCCGTGGCGAACCGCGTGCTGGCTCCGCTCAACGCGCAAGTGCCCGCAGAGGTTAAGACCGGGCGGGATCTTGTGTCGCATGTGGCCACCACCGTCAGCGACGCCTACAAAAACCTTGCCAAGAACGTCACTCCGTTCGGTCTGGATCGCCAGTTCGCCACCGACGTGACCAACGTCGCGCAGCGGTTCCTTACCCCCGACATGGAACAGGTTCTCGCGCGGTCGCTTCAGCGAGACGTTCTCAGCCGACTACAGCAGGGCGGCCGCATAGACGGCGACACCTACCTCAACATCGTGGAGTCGCTTGGTCGGAACGCCCGAGAGTACCTTGGGTCTTCGGTGGTGAAAGAACGTGAGCTGGGCCGCGCTTTTGCGGCTATGCGGGACTCGTTTGACGACCTGCTGTCTCGGACGAACCCGACGCTGACCGATCAAGTCTCGGCGGCGCGGCAGGCGTACCGCGGGCTTATCCCGCTGGACCGCGCGGCGCGTTCCGCTGAAGGCGGCGTCTTCACACCCGCGCAGTTTGCGGCGGCCGTCCGCGACGCGGACACCAGCGCCCGCGGCGCCGCCTTTGCCCGTGGCCAAGCCTACATGCAGGATCTGGCCGATGCAGGTGTGCTGGCGATGACGCCCTCGCCGGGGGCTGCTGGGCTGGCGGATAAGCTGGCCATGGGCGCCGCAGGCGGCGCCGCCGCTAGTGGGATGCTTCCATTGGAGCCGCTCATCGCTGCGGCCTTGGCCAGCGGCGCGGCCTATTCGCGGCCGTTTTCCAACGCGCTGGTGTCGGCGCTGACCGCCCAGCGCCCCGCCGTCATCCGTGAGTTCGGAGATCTTGTTGCGCGGTCTGGCGCGCCTGTCAGTGTTCCGTTGAACATGATGCAGTCGATGCCGCCTCCGCAGAACGCCATGGCTCGCTAAGGGTTGCCACCGATGACGCAAGACCTTTTGAACATTGTCATCGGCGTGGCCGGGGCGGCGATGGGCTGGATGCTAAAGGTCGTGTGGGACTCGATCCGCCTGCTACAAGACGACATGAAAGACCTGGAGCGGGCGCTGCATACGCAGTACGTCAGCAAGGACGACTACCGATCCGACATCCAGGAGATTAAGGAGATGGTGAAGGCCATCTTCGACCGTTTGGACCGCAAAGCAGACAAGTAGGAGAACGCTATGGGTATGGACATCTGGCTGGGTCTGGCCCGGCACATTCTGACCGCGCTGGGCGGCGTCTTCGTCGCCCGCGGATACATCGACGCCAGCTCGGCCGACGCCGTGGTTGGCGCGGCCATCACCCTTGGTGGCGTGGCGTGGTCTGTAGCCGACAAGAAGATGCGATGATCTCTGCGAAGCTGATGCAGGGTCTGAACTGGTCAGATCCTGCTGAGTGGGCAGGGGCGTTGAGTGGCCCCTGCCGCCGCTTTGAGATCAACACGTCGAAGCGGGTGGCGATGTTCCTCGCCAACACCGGCCATGAGACGGCTGGCGGGCGGCGCCTGCGCGAAAATCTTAACTACCGCCCCGAAGCCCTGGTGAAACAATGGCCCCGATATTTTTCGCCTGAGTACGCCGCCGAGGTGGGCCGCACCGACAAGCAGGCCGCCGACCAGAAGGCGATTGCCGAGGCGGCCTATAACGGGCGCATGGGGAACAAAAACCTAGGCGACGGTTGGCGCTTCATCGGCCGCGGTCTGATGCAGACCACGGGCCGGTATAACTACGAGCGCCTAGCCGAGATCGTAAACATGCCGGTGGATGATCTGCCCGAGTGGCTGGAGACGCGCGAAGGCGCGGCCGAAAGCGCCGCGATCTTCTGGCACGCCAACAACTGCAACGACCTGGCTGACGCAGACGCCGTTGACCGCTGCCGCCAGCGGATCAACGGCGGCCTCATCGGGATCGACGACGTGCGCGCCCGCTACGCTACTGCGCTCGGGCTTCTGACGTAGCTGCGTTCAAGATCTCGCGCCGCTCGCGGAGGTTCCGCAGAACGGTGAACCGCTGGTGCATACGGATCAGAAGGGTGGGGCGCCGCTCACCCTTCAGTTCGTCCTGGATCATCTTCTCCAGCTCGTCTTCGCGCAGGCTACCCAATCGGGCGTTTAGCGCCCGCCAGTTAAGGCTCACGTCGGTGTTCCCTTCAGTTCATCCAAGGCAATGTCTGACACCGCCCGCTTGTCATACAGCGCGGCCCAGATACGCTCGTCAATAGTCTTGTTACTTAGTAACACGTAGACCCAGACCGGCTTGGTCTGGCCGCCGCGGTGCAGCCGCCCGACCGTCTGCTCGTACAGTTCCAGCGACCAGGGCAGCGAGACGAACACCATCTTGTTGCCGCCGTGCTGGAGGTTCAGCCCGTGCCCGGCCGACTTCGGGTGGATCAGCAGCAGCTCGATCTTGCCGGCGTTCCATCGGGCGATGGCGTCAGGGTGGTCGAGCGTCGCCGCGTTGGGGTAGCGGCGCAGCAGTTCGGCCAGCTCCTCGCGGTAGTTGTACACCACGATGGTGTTGTCCCGCTGGTTCTCGGTCAGGATGTCGTCCAGCAGGTCGAACTTGTGCGGCGAGAACCAGATCGCCTGCTGCTCTACCGCAAACTTACCGGCCGTTTCTTGCGCTAGGGTCCGGCTATTGTAAACGAACCCGCTGGCCATCTGTTGCAGCTTGGTCGTGACAGCCGCCGCCGACAGCGCCGTGATCTGCTGGCCGCTCAGTTCGACGAGGTAGTCCTTCTTCATCTTCTCGTAGGGCGCCCGGTCAGCCAAGTCGCAACGCATCTCGGTCGTGTGCAGCGGCGGCAGGCGGTCCTTGTACTCGCCAGGCTCCAGGACATAAGTGTCCGATCGGATGGCGTCCATCACGGCCCCAAGTGCGCCTTTGCGCGGCATCCATTCGCCGTACTCACGGTTGAGGCAGACGAAGTACTTCTGGAGAAAGGCGCCCTTCGACCGGCCCAGCAGCTTCTGGTCCACGATCTTGCATTGGCCGAAGACGTCCTCCAGGCCGTTTGACGTGAAGGATCCGGTCAGGCCCCAGCGCACGTTGAACGGCTCAATGTTCTTCTCCAGCGCCTTGAACCGCTTCCCCGACGGGTTCTTCAGCCGGGTCAGCTCGTCGAAGACAATGCCGTCAAAGCTGCTGAGATCCGGCGGCGCGGTCTGAAGGTTGTCGTAGTTGGTGACGACCACCTTGGCGTCCGACGCGAACGCCGCAGCCCGCTGGCGGGGCGTGCCGACGGCGACGGCCATCGACAGCCCCGGCGCCCACTTCGGCCCCTCGACCGGCCAGACGTCGGTGCAGACGCGCTTCGGCGCCAGCACCAGCCACCGCCTGACGTGGCCGTCGGTCACCATCGCCGCCATGGCCGTCAGGGTGATCGCCGTCTTGCCGGCTCCCACGGGCGCCAGGATCATCCCCCGGTCATGCGCGTAAAGGAAGTCGGCCGCATCATCCTGGTAGGGGCGGAGCTTAACCACACTTCCGCTCCCACCGGATGCGCGCGACGCCGCCAGACCCGATGTCCTCACGCGGTCGGCTGGGCGCGGTCCAGCCCGCGCGCGGCGCCAGTTCCTGTACCGGCGTCCACCCGGCCCCGCGCAGGGACGCGCCCGTCTCGCCGTGCTGGGTGTACGTCACGCACTTCTCGTACCCCATAGCCGACGCGACCCGCACAATCGCGCCGTACAGCATCGAGTTGGCGTTCCTGGTGCCGTCCGTGCAGGTCCGCGTGACCTCCAAGGTCAGGCCGTCGTCCAACATGCGCGCCACCGGGCGGCTGGCCACACCCACGCCCACAAGGCGCATCTGGTCGTCGTACAGGCCCACGGAAAACTTATGCCCGATTGGCGGGCGGTTGTGCCGGTGGTGCGCCTTCACGAACTCCTGCGCGAGCTTGAGCGTCACAGGCCGTATCTTGAGCCCAGGCATCCACCTGCTCCTTCGTCCAGAGGCAGGCGTACCGCTGCCCCATGCGTTCCATCTCCTGCGCGAACAGCTTCTGGAGCGGCTCTAGCCGGCCGCTCTTCGTCTTCAGCTCGACGAACCAAGTCTGGCCGCTAGGCAGGCAGACGATCCGGTCGGCCACGCCGCGGTGGGTGACCGACCGAAACTTGTAGGCGACGCCGCCCAGCCGGGTGACATGCCAGACCAGATGGCGTTCAATCTCGCTCTCGCGCATGCCTGACGGATAGCACCACAGAACCTCTTGCGCAACAGGATGTGTTGTCGTATGGTGCGGGCAAGCGAGGTTCAGTAGAGGGCGAGATGGCAGCACACTCCAACATCGTCGGCGGCTCGACCGCCAAGCGGGTCATCGCTTGCCCTGGGTCGGTCAAGCTGGTCCAGCAGATGCCGCCCCGCCCTTCCTCCCGCTACGCCGACGAGGGCACCCTCTGCCACACGATCATGGAGGCGGTGCTGACGCAGGACTGCCAGCCCGAGGAGTTTATCGGTCGTACACTCGGCAACGTCACCGTCACGCAGGAGCTAATTGAGACGAAGATCCGCCCGGCCATGGCGGCGCTGGGCGAGATCGACCCGAACTACGACATGACCTACGAGTGCGAGGCCATCGTCGGTTTCGGTGACGCGCTTCCGGGCGTCTTCGGCTCGGCCGATCTGGTCGGCCGCATTGGCGACACGGCCATTGTGCTGGACTGGAAGTTTGGGGACGGCGTGGACGTCGCCGTTGAGGAGAACCCGCAGGCGATGTTTTACGCCGCCGCGGCGATGCGGACGCCGAAAGTCGCCTGGGCCTTCAAGGGCGCCACCAGCATTGAGTGCATCATCGTCCAGCCGACAGCGGCCGTGCCGGTGAAGTGCTGGCGTACGACGCCCGACCGCATCCGCGACTTTGAACGGCAGTTGTTCGCCGCCGTGAAGGAGGCGCTGGGGCCGGATCCGTCCATGCAGACGGGCGACCATTGCCGCTGGTGCGCCGCCAAGCCGGTTTGCCCGCTGCTGACCGGCGCTGTGGACCGGGCGCTGAAGACCAGCCTCCAGAACATCGACGCCACCCGGCTGGGCAAGGTGCTGGAACACGCGCCCATGATCGAGGAGTACCTTGCAAGCGCGCGGGCGCTGGCAGAACAGATGTTGGCGGAGGGTGTCCCCGTGCCCGGCTTCAAGCTGGTGCCGAAGCGCGCGATCCGCCAATGGGTGAACGACGACGAGGCAAAGGCGGCGCTGTCGCGCCTCGGCCTCGACGAAACGGAATTGACGGTGACGAAGCTGGTCAGCCCGGCGCAGGCCGAGAAGGCGCTGAAGAAGCGCAAGATCGAACTGCCGCGCGAACTGGCCGTCGCCGTCTCCTCAGGCACCACGCTGGCCCCGGAGAGCGATCCCCGGCCAGCGGCGTTGCAGATCGGCCGTCAGTTGGCGGCTGCTCTTGGTAAGATCGTCTAAACGCGAAAGGACAGTACAATGAACGAAGTCACGAAGTTCGGTAACGCCAACCTGCCGTCCGTGCAGTCGCTCTCGCAGTCCCTGCGGGCGCTCAACACGGGCACGACGCTCGGCAACACCGTCATCCTCAAGATGGACAAGACCGGCCACTGGGTCTTCGGCGCCGACCAGACTGAGGTCGAGGCCGACAGCCTGTGGGCCATCAACCCGTTCAGCTTCACCCACGGCTACATCGCCTGGGGTGACGGCGAAGTGCTGGGAGAGAAGATGGTGTCGGTGCAGCAGCCGCTGCCCGAGCTGGAGCCGGCGCCGCCGCAGTCGAAGCGCGGCTGGGAGCCGCAGGTCGGCATGTCGCTGAAGTGCATCAACGGCGAAGACAAGGACATGGAAGCCCGCTTCTCGACGACCTCGATCGGCGGCAGGCGCGCCGTGCAGGTGCTGGCGCTCGCCATCGCCACGCAGGTGGAGAAGGACCAGTCCAAGCCGGTGCCGGTGGTGCGGCTGAAGAAGGAACACTACACCCACAAGAGCTACGGCCGTATCTACACGCCGGTGTTCGAGGTGGTGGAGTGGGTCAGCCTCGACGGCCCTGACGCGGAGGTGGCCGAGGAGGCAGCCGCCGAGGAGCCGGCGCCGGAGGCGGGCCGCCGTCGTCGTCGCTCGGCCTGAGAAGGATCGGCCCCTGGCGCAAGCTGGGGGCCGTTTTACGGAGGTGCAGTCATGAAGCACGTCGTGGGCTTGAGCGGCGGTAAGGACTCTACGGCCTTGGCGCTACGGCTGGCCGAGATAGAACCGCGAGACTACGAGTACATCTGCAACGAGACGGGCAACGAACTGCCCGCGATGCAGGACCACTGGAAGAAGCTGGAAGACCTGCTGGGGAAGCCGATCCTTCGGGTCCGCTACACGAAGGATCTGGAGGGATCCATCCGCCAGATGAACATGCTGCCCAGCGTGTTCGCGCGGTGGTGTACCCGCGTGCTGAAGATCCAGCCGACCATCGCCTATATGGAGAAGCTGCCGCCCGGTTCCGTTCTGTACGTCGGCCTCCGCGCCGACGAGGAGGAGCGGAAGGGGCTGTTCGGCGAGGACATCACCATCCGCTTCCCCATGCGGGAGTGGGGCTGGAAAGAAGCCGACGTGTGGGCCTACCTCGACAAGCGCGGCGTCTGCATCCCGAAGCGGACGGACTGCGCTTGGTGCCCGTACCAGCGCCTCGGTGAGTGGCGCGACTTGTACGAGAACTACCCCGACCTGTGGGCGCAGGGCGCCGCGCTGGAGAAGGAGATGGGTGCGACGTTCCGCAGCCCCGGCCGCGACACTTGGCCAGCAGACATGGAAGCCCTTGGCCGTGAGTTTGCCAGCGGCCGTAAGCTGCGCGCGTTCAAGCGAGGCGAAACCTGCCGCGTCTGCTCGCTATGATCCTATGGCTCGATTTCGAGACGCGCAGCCGCTGCGACCTGACGAGCGCGGGCGCGTACAACTACGCTCAGGATGCCAGCACCGAGGTGCTGTGCATGTCCTACGCCTTCGGTGACGAGGAGGTCACGACTTGGCTACCCGGCCAGCCCTTCCCCGACCGGGTGGCGCACCATCGGGGCCAGATTAGGGCACATAATTCCGCGTTCGAAAGACTTATTTTCTGGTACGTCCTGGCCCCCGACCAAGGCTTCCGCGAGCCCGCGCTGGAGCAGTTCTACTGCACCGCCGCCCAGGCCCGCGCCAACTGCGGCCCCGGCAGCCTGGAGGACGTGGGCCGCTTCGCTGGCGCGTCCATGAAGAAGGACCACCGCGGCGCCCAACTGATCCGCGCGCTGTCGATCCCCCGCCCCGACGGCACCTTCCGCGAGGACGCGGCGCTCCTGGCCGAGATGGTCAGCTACTGCGAAACCGATGTCCGTGCGATGCGCGCCGTCAGCAAGGCGATGCGCGACCTGTCCGACGAGGAGCTGCTGGACTACCACGTCAACGAGCGCATTAACGACCGGGGCGTCCTGGTGGACACGGCGCTCTGCCAGGCCGCCGTGCGCTACGCTGGCGAGGAACTGGTCGAGATCGAGCAGACCGTCCGCGAGGTGACGGGCGGCGCCATCACCAGCGTCCGCAGCCCCAAGATGCGGGCGTGGGTCGAACACCGGGTCGGGCCGCAGGCCCGCAAGCTGATGGTCGTCCACAAGGACGGCGAGGCCAAGGTATCCATCGACAAGAACGTCCGCGCGAACCTGCTGGTCCTGGCCGCCGAGAACCCGGAGGAGGTGCCGCCCGACGTGGCCAAGGTCATCCAATGCGCGGACGATCTCTGGGCCTCCAGCGTGGCGAAGTTCAACCGGCTGGCCGAATTGGCCGACCCCGAGGACCAGCGGGTGCGCGGCGCCTTCGTCTTCGCTGGCGGGGCCGCGACCGGCCGCGCGTCCAGCTACGGCGCCCAGGTCCACAACTTCCCCCGCAAGTGCGCCGCCGCGCCGGATGACGTCCGCCAGGCTATGGTGCGGGGGCACCAGATCGTCCCGGCTTACGGCAAGCGGGTGACGGACGTGCTGAAGGGGATGCTGCGCCCGGCGCTGCTGCCCGCCCCCGGCAAGGTTCTGATCGCCGCCGACTGGTCGGCCATCGAGGCGCGGGTGAACCCCTGGCTGTCGAAGACGAACAGCGGCGCCGAGAAGCTGGGGATCTTCGAACGCGGCGAGGACGTCTACAAGGTCAACGCCGCCGCGACCTTCCGCACCACCGTCGAAAACGTGACGGAGGACCAGCGCCAAGTCGGCAAGGTGCAAGAACTTGCGTGTGGTTTCGCCGGGGGCGTCGGCGCCTTCGCCGCGATGGGCCGCATCTACGGCATCAACCTGCCCGAGAGCGAGGCCAAGAAGATGGTGGATGCGTGGCGCCGGGCGAACTCCTGGGCCGTCCCCTTCTGGCAGGGGCTGGAGGAAGCGTACACGCGGGCGATGCGGAACCGCGGGCATGAATTCACCGCCGGGCGGATAACCTATTTGTTCGACGGCCAGCACCTTTGGTATGCTCTGCCTTCCGGCCGCGTCCTCCGTTATCCCTTCGCGCGGCTTGAGCCCGAGGGCGTCACCTATGCGAAAGCCTCCTGGAAGCCCGCCGCGGACGCGAAAGAGTGGCCCCGCGCGCGGCTCTGGAAGGGGCTCGCGTGCGAGAACGTGACCCAGGCCACCGCGCATGATTTGCTACGCCATGCCCTGCGCCAGCTAGAGGCCGAGGGTCACGACGTCGTGCTGCACGTCCATGACGAGGTGGTGGTCGAGACGAACGACCCGGAGGCGGCGCAGGCCGCCATGCAGCGCATCATGTGTTCACCACCAGCCTGGGCGGCAGGGATACCGCTCAACATCGAGGCTGCGGTGATGACACGCTACGGTAAATAGGGGAGAGAGTGATGGACTTCGTAGAGTTCCTGCAAGGGCTCGCGCCCAAGGGTGAGACGCTGCTGGTGGTGCGGCAGAAGGCGGTCATGCGGGATGGCCAGCAGGCGCTGCACGCCGACGGCACGCCGAAGTACACCTGGCCTGCCTTCATGCCGTCCAAGCGGCGGAACGACGGCGCGTGGTATGGCAACACCGGCTCCTTCATCATCGACCGCTTCAAGGACGGCCAGCCGTCCGCATCCGCCGGCAACTGCGAATACGTGCTGGTGATGATGCTGGACGACGTGGGCACCAAGGCGAAGACGCCGCCCCTGCCGCCGACATGGATCATGCAGTCGAGCGAGGACTCGTTCCAGTGGGGCTACGCCTTCGCGGAGCAGCCGACCAAGGGCGAGTTCACCGCGGCCATGACGGCCATCGCAGAGGCCGGCTACACAGACCCTGGTGCGGTCAACGCCGTCCGCAACTTCCGACTGCCTGGGTCGGTCAACGTCAAGCCTGGCCGCGACGGCTTCAAGGCGCGGTTGGTCGAGTTCCACCCCAAACGCGAATTCACCCTGCCGCAGATCTGCGAGGCGCTGGGCGTCACGCCAGCGCCCGCTGACACGGCCTCCCAGAGCGTCTTCCGCCTGCGTGACACGGGCAAGGACGCGGTGCTGGAGTGGCTGAACGAGCAGGGCCTCGTCCTGTCAGCGCCCAACCAAGAGGGCTGGCTGGGCGTCGTCTGCCCGAACGCGGCCGAACACACGACCGGCCAGAACGAGGCCCGCTACAATCCGATCAACCGCGCCTTCTGCTGCTATCACGGCCACTGCGAGCATCTGGACAGCAAGGCGTTCTTGCAGTGGGTCTGCGACCAGGGCGGCCCGCGCGCTAACCACGGCCTGCGGGACGAACTGCTGGCGGAGCAGATGGCCCGCACCCTCGACAAGCTGACGCCGACGGAGAACTTCCCCGACCGCGCCGCCGAGATCATCGCAGAGGTGGACCGCAAGGAGCTGGGTCGGGTCGAGAAGGCGGGCTGGTACGAGCGGTTCGCTTACGTCCTCTCGGATGACTGCTATTTCGACTTGGAGGACCGGCGGGAGATCAGCCGGAACGCCTTCAACGCGCTGTTCCGCCACATCCCTTGCCGGTCCATCCACAGCGGCAAGAAGATCGAGGCGTCCACCTGCTACGACGAGAACCGCCAAGCGATGGGCGCCCGCGTCCTGGTGGGCGTGACCTACGCCGCTGGCGAGAGCGTGCTGGTGTCGCGCAACGCTGAGGTCTACGGCAACCGCTGGGTCAACGCCCGTCCCGACGTGTCGAAGTCGCCTGGCGGCGACGTGACGCGCTGGCTCGACCATTGCCGCCGGCTAGTGCCGGATCCGCGCGACCTTGATCACATCTGGGACGTGATGGCGTTCAAGGTCCAGAACCCGCGCGTGAAGGTGAACCACGCGATCCTCCACGGCGGCCACGGCGGCAGCGGCAAGGATACGATGTGGGCGCCCTTCATGTGGGCGGTCTGCGGCCCGACGCTGGTGAACCGTGGCCTCATCGACGGCGACACAATCAACAGCCAGTGGGGCTACGCGCTGGAGAGCGAGGTTATCCTTCTGAACGAACTGAAGGAACCGGAGGCGCGGGAGCGTCGGGCGCTGGCGAACCGGCTGAAGCCGATCATCGCCGCCCCGCCGGAATACCTGGTGGTGAACCGCAAGGGCCTGCACCCTTACGACACGCTGAACCGGGCGTTCGTCCTGGCGTTCTCCAACGACATGATCCCGCTCACGCTGTCGAGCGATGACCGGCGCTGGTTTGTGATCTGGTCCACGGCGACCCGCATGGATCCGAAGGAAGCGTTGGAGATGTGGCGCTGGTACAAGGACGAAGGCGGCTTCGCGGCCATCGCCCGCTGGCTCTACGCCCGCGACGTGTCGGCGTTCAATCCTGGCGCGGCGCCGCCCATGACGGACGTCAAGGCGTCGCTGGTCGAGCATAGTATGAGCATGGCTGAAAGCGTGATCGTCGAGTTGGTGCGGAGCCGCCAAGGTGAGTTCGCCCGCGGCGTGATCGGTGGGCCGTTTCAGGCGGTCTGTGATCGTCTCCAGGCGCTGATGCCGTCGGGTGCGAAGGTGCCGCCCGCGGCGCTGCTGCACGCGATCCAAGAAGCCGGCTGGGTCGATATGGGCCGGCTCTACTCGACGGATTACCTGACGAAGAAGCATGTCTTCGCTGCGCCGGAGATGGCGTCGTCCTATACGAAAAGCGACCTTCGGCGCATGATCGAGCAGGGCTCTGCGCCGAAGGTCGTGGAGCTGAAAGCCGTCAAGTGAGAATTATGTGGACAACTCGAAAACAGGAGATGTAAATTAAATCAACGGTTTGGAGTGTCTTTTTTGAGGCTATCCAATGACGTTGCGGTTACGGAGAGGGCCTAAGTGTCATGCCGATCCCTCTCCCGCCGGACGAAACGCTTGCCGCCGTCCATGAGTCCGTCAGGTTGTTTGGCCTGTCAGGGACCGCGCGTCGGTTCAACATACCTGAAAGCACCGTCCGGCATCGTTACCTAGCCGCCGTCCGCAAGCTGTCGTTGCCGGACGTCATAGCCCGCGCGGCGCCGTCTCTTGGCGAGGCGGCGAGCGAGATGGAGACGGTGTGGGGCGTCGAAAACGGCATCTTTGTCGCCTTTGGGGACTGCCATTGGACGAACTCCTCGCAGCCGCGCAGCGTTGCCCATGAGGCCCTGTTGCGGGCCATCCCTCGCATCAAGCCCGACTTCTTACTCTGCACAGGCGACGCGCTCGACTTAGGCGAGATAAGCCGCCATGACCCGGTGGGATGGACGCCGGCGGGCCGCGTGAAGGACACGCTGGCGGCGGGTCGGATGCACTTCGGAGAATTGGCGGACGCAGCGCCGAAGGCCAAGAAGTTCTGGTGCATCGGCAACCATGACGAGCGATACGACAACTATCTAGCCAAGAACGCCGCCGCCTTTGAGGGCGAGGAAGGCATGAGCCTGGCCGACAAGTTTCCTGACTGGCGCATGGCCTGGCGGTTCAACTTCGGCGCGTTCTTCACTTTGCACCGTTGGCACAATGGCGAACACGCGGCCTACAACAACACCCTGAAATCGTCCTCCAGCATGGTGACGGGCGACACGCACAAGCTCCGCGTCACGGCGCGGGAGAACTTGAGGGGCCGCGAGTACGGCGTTGAGGCGGGCATGTTGGCAGATCCGAATTGGCCCTGCTTCAACTACCTGCGCGGTAAGCCAACCGCCTGGACGCAAGGCTGGGTAGTGCTGAACGTCCGCAATGGGCGGCTCCTCCAGCCGGAGACGTGCGAGGTGCTGGACGGAATAGCGTACTTCCGCGGCGAGGCCCTGGCGGGCAAGCCGCGAGTGCGAGTGCAGGCAGGGAAGGGGTAGCCGATGGGCCGGAACACCAAGGGGCCGATGGCCCTATCGCCGCTGGTCGCGCTGGCGGAGCAAGTGAACTCTGAGAACGTGCAGCACGCGGTTCTGATCCTGCGAGCTGGCGACGGGACGCGGGAGATCTGGCCGCTGAACAGCAGCGACCCCGACATTCTGGCGGGCCTAATGGCGTGGGCGATCACGACCATCACCACAGACCCGCCAGAAGACGAGGAAAATTAAGCCGCGCTGGCGGCGATCTGCAACAGGACGTCCCGGAACTCCGGCGGCGTTGCGTTGCGGATCGCCGTTTTATGCTTGCCGCCCACCATCGCCAACATCCCGATGCGGCGGGCCTTCTCGTAGCCGTAGCGTGCCAGGGCAACCGGGTGGATGCGCTGGCCGCAAGATCCCCACCGAAGATCTGGCCGGTCGGTCTTGCAGACGTAGAGCCATGTCGCCTTGCGGGAGGCGTGGCCGTAGTGGCCCTGCTCGACGCAGCAGGTCCAGCCGCCCTGGTCGTCGGCCTGCACCCAACCACCGGAGCGCGGCGGCTTGGTCAGACCGAAGGCGGCCCATGCGTGGCTGTCGGCGGGATGCTCCAGCACGCCGCCCCACTGGCGCACGGAGGCCAGCGCCGCCGCGAAACAGCCGCCGTCGTCGCCCATCTTGAACTGGTGCGGCTTGCGCGTGGAACCGTGCCAGAAGCGCCCCCACCGCTGGCAGGGTGGGTGCGCCACGACAGGCCAGGGGCCGGCGTAGGTGCGGGCGTCCCGCGCCTCGTCCCAAGGGTCAACGTGCGGCAGGCCGACATAGGCGCCGGCAGGCTCGACGTAGAGGGCGGCGATCATAGGCGGCGGCCCAGCGTCGCGTTGGCCTGGATCCGGACGTCGCGGTTGCACCAAGTCCAACACGCGCCGTCCTCATCCTGGAAGCAGACCCACATCAGATCAGCCTCCGGGCCGTAGTCGATCACCAGATGCGCCCACGCCTTCCCTTTAGGCGTGAGCAGCGGCAGGGGTGGGTTGAGCTGCGTCAGCATCAGCGCCAATTTTCTCCTCGCGCTATTCGACTAACTTGCGTTTGGGATAGCCCAAACTGTCGGCCCAACGCAGCGCCACCGTAAAAACGTCGGCCGTTAGCAGACAGGAACGCCGAACGGATAGCTTGCGCTTGTTCTGGCGTCGCTTTGGCTGAAGGATTGGAGTCTTTTGGCAAACTAACGCGGCGATTTTTTGCGCCCATGTCTTTAATATTGTCGGCTTGCGTACCTAGAAAAAGATGTTCGGGGTTAACGCAAGAGGGATTATCGCAGCGATGGCAAACACACATTCCGGCGGGTATGACGCCGCACTCTCCTTGGTATACGACGCGGTGAGCCAGCGCCGTTCTACTTTTTCGCCCGGCGCCAACGACGCCGTAGCCAAAACGGGTCGTATAGCCTTCGAACAACCAACAGCCGCTATTTGGTTCGGGTATGCTTCGCGCCAGAACTCTCGCCGAAAGCCGTTTCGCACCATCCTGCATTAGCTGTCCTCCAAAGCAGCGCGCAAAGGTATTAGTCCCCGCCACGGTATTCCAGCCCGGTGACAGCGGCGGTTTCGATGACAGCGGTGGCCTCCTGCGCCCGCCGCCGGCGGATCTCGTGGTCGGCGGCAGCCTTAACGGCGTCCTCTAAGCGGTTCAGCGCCGCCATCACGAAATCGCTGGCGTCGTCGGTCTTGGCTGTTATGGAGACGTCGCCGCAATCCATGAGGCCTCGGAGCGTCTTCAGCAGATCAACGCTGGTGGATAACAGTTGCGCCAAGCTATCGCGCAACCATTCGGCGTCTTCCGCCGGCATTACTTCGAAAACGCCTTCCATTTGCTGCGACGGCATGGGCTTGTCACCTTCCATGGTTCGAAACCTCCGGGCCTTTGGGCATCGCGGCCCAGTAAAGCCATAACTTGATTTGCATGGGGAAAGGGGCGTGGACGACGTCCACGCCATCGCGGGTGCCGGGGCGCACCAGCACGCCATCCGACACCAGCACCTGACGGTTCTCGGGCATCGTCTCGATGGGGTTCCAGACGAGGTAGTACTCCCGCGCGGTTATGATGCGGCGCAGCCGCTCAATTTCAGCAGCCGCCTCATCATCAAGGGCAGTTGTGCCAGGGGCGCGCAACCGTTCCACGATATCGCTCATGTCTTCAAGATCTCCATCGCCGATCGCACCAGCGTCTCAGCCAGGCGCAGCGCCTGCATGGGCGTCAGCTCGGCCACGCGGTCGTCCTTACTATCAACGCCGTGCAGGACGAGCTGCACCCGCTCGGGGTGGGCGTAGGCGAAGGCTTCGCGCACAGGCCCTAGCACGCGGTCGCTCATGGCTTGGCCTCCCGGTAGATGTCCAGAAAGGACTGATGGACCAGCCCGCCGCAGGCGAGGCGCACCATGACGGTCGGCTCCCCGATGGCCTCGACGATGTCGCGCTCAATCTGGTGCAGGCGGTTGGCGATGGCTTCGATCACGTCGGGGTCGTCGCCCGCGTCGCCATCGCGGCGGTCGAGCAGCGCCGCCACCCTCTCGGCCACGTCGAACGCGGCGCTAATGGCCCGGTCGGCCTTCTCTGTCGTGTAGTGCATCTGTCGTCCCCTCCCTCGTCGGCGTCACGCGCTGGCGATCTCGCGCACCAGCCGAGCGCCGGCGGGCGTCGCGGTCAGTTCGACCAAGCGGC
>Ga0214917_10002520_pt1 | contig 22154 bp, 20 predicted proteins | sample LL_1208_BB_MetaG_FD_177983 | JGI IMG/M metagenome (GOLD analysis project Ga0214917, IMG submission 177983) | Freshwater microbial communities from Lake Lanier, Atlanta, Georgia, United States - LL_1208_BB | ecosystem: Environmental > Aquatic > Freshwater > Lake | place: USA: Georgia | collected...
ATACTTTGTTTTTGGCTTTGCTACCTTCTTTTTTACGGCACTCTTTGTTTTAGTACTCATCTCGTCCTCTCCTGATGAAAACCGTAGGCATTATATGAATGATTAAAATTTCATAATCATCATCAATACCAATGACTTCAAGTTCCAACCCTCGGTCATCAGTCCCAACCCAAGTTAACTTCTTCTCGTTTTTGAATAAACCTGGCCTTTGCTTTGGTTCATTATTTTCAATAACAAACCTTGCATGCGCGGCTCCAATTTTGTGCTTTCGTGCAACTGAGGTAAATCTAATATTTTGCATCATACCTTATGCGCCACACAATTAATTGCCCATGATCGCATTTTTCCTCCGATAGTTAGTTAAATGGCACAATCCCAGTACCAACCGACACCCCAACAGGGTTGTCCCCAACCCCCACCCCCACGCTCAAACCCCCCCGCCCCACGCTCACCTTTGGTAATCACCACCCCCTTTCATAGGGCAAGATTTCCCCATGCGCTTAGACCATGTCTCATATGTAACTTCCCATGATCAACTAGCCGACACCGTTCAACGCCTGGGCTCACGCCTCGGTAGCACCTTTGTAGATGGCGGAGTCCACCCACGCTTTGGTACTCGCAACTTCACAATGCCACTTCAAAACTGCCAATACATCGAAGTTGTGTGCCCGCTAGATCACCCAGCAACAGAGCAAACTCCTTGGGGAAAAGCTGTTAGCAAAAAAGCACAAGAAGGCGGCGGATGGCTTACATGGGTTTTTGCAACTGAAGATATTTCAAAGGTTGAAGAGAAGTTTGGCCGCAGTGCAATCGAAGGTCACCGCACACGTCCAGATGGAAGCGATCTTAAGTGGAAGCAAATCGGGGTAAACGAAATTACTGATTCTCGTGAACTTCCATTCTTTATTCAATGGTTAACTGCAGACCACCCATCGCAAGATGGAAAAGCCGTTGCTTCAATTGAGAAGATCACGATTGCCGATACCGATCACTTGGCTGATTCTTGGTTTAAGTCAGAGATTCTTGATGGCTTAAACGGAGCATCCGTTGATTTCGTCGATCCGTCAGCTAATGACGGGGAGTATGGAATTGTTGCAGTTCAATTAACAACGCCAACAGGATCAGTCGTCCTCGACTAAGCGAACTCAATGGGAGTGAATAACCCAAAAGGAAATTCAAGAGAAAGTGTTCTTGTTTTTGGAGCCAATGGGTTTCTGGGATCTGTAGTCACAAAGAAACTTTATACATCTGGTTTTGATGTTCTACCGGTTATAAGGCCTAGAGCCAATAAATCCAGATTACAAGCACTGAATGACAAAGAAATCTTAGAAATCGAGCCCAGCAGTTGGCCAGAACTAGTAAGTGAGCACATACCAAATGCCATAATTTGTTCTCAGTGGAATGGTGTTTCAAAGCAAGATAGGGAAAATGCTGAGCTTCAGCGGACTAATATTGCGCCAATTTTGGATATCGGCGTTGCAGCAAAAGAATCCGGAGTAAATAGTTTTATTTGCTTTGGTTCGCAAGCCGAAGCCAAAGAATCTGCGGAAACCATCAAAGAAGAATTCTACGATTCAGGTGAGACTGCCTACGGAAACATCAAGGCCAAGTTGCACACACAACTTGAATCCTTATTTAAAAATTCAGATTGTCGATTCATTTGGGCTCGTGTCTTTTCAGTGTATGGACCCTCAGACTTTTCTGACTCATTATTAATGCAACTATTCCAATCTCAGGCCTCAGGCACCGAATTAAAAATATCTAACCCATTAAAACTCTGGTCGTATCTATATGAGGATGATTTTGCATCAGCCATTGAATATATTTTGAAGAATCCAACTTTTTCAAGCACGATCAATGTTGGAGGCCCAAATTTAAATGAGATTAGAGAAATAGTTGCAATGTGGTTTGAAAATTCACGCCCGGATCTTGCTCATGACCATACAAGCACAACTAACGTAGGCTTCTTTCCGGAAGTAAAAAAGCTAATGACAATGGGATGGACCCCCTCGATTTCGCTTGAAGAAGGTATTAAAAGGACACGAAAAGCATTTAGTGACCGTGTTAATTCAAGGTAGTACGATTTCAACTAGAGTTAGCCAGAGAAAGAGTTACCGATAGGGCAGGGTGTTGATTTGCAGGAAATAAAGCGAACCACTCTTGCAGACTGCATTGCACAATTCATAGCTGAGAAAAATACTCCTGCTGTCTTTCAACTTTCGGGTGGCATGATCGCATTTATGATTGATGCGATTGGAAGACTTGGAAAGACCCCGATAATCAATACGCGACACGAACAAGCAGCAGGTTTTGCTGCTGAAGGTTCAGCAAGAGTCTCTGGAATTCCGGGATTTGCGATGGGAACAAGTGGCCCAGGGGCTACGAACTTGCTCACACCTATAGCATCAAGTTATTTTGATTCCATCCCTGTCGTGTATATAACTGGACAAGTAAATCAAAAAGAGCTGCGCACTAATCCAAATCAAAGGCAAAATGGTTTTCAAGAGTTAGACATTTGTGAGATGGCAAAATTTATAACCAAAAAGGTTTACCGCCCAAAGACTGCAGCCGAAGTACTAATTGCCTTGAACGAAGGTTGGATTCTTTGCCAAGCGGGGCGACAAGGGCCAGTATTGATCGATATTCCCATAAATTTACAGCAAGACTTTATTGAATATGATTTTCCGGCACTTCCAGCCAGCTCAGTAAATTTTGAAGTGTCAACTGTTGAGTTATTTGAATTCAAGAAACTTCTTTTCTCAGCAAAATATCCACTTCTTCTCATTGGTGGCGGGGTTAGACTGAGTAACGCGACTGAGTTATTATCAAAATTCATTGGCAAAACGGGCATCCCCTTCGTAAGTACTTTATTGGGTTTGGACTCAGTTTCTCACACTAATGAAAATTACCTAGGCTTTATTGGAAGCTATGGAAACCGATGGGCCAATGCCGCGGTTAACAGATCAGATCTTCTAATTACTATTGGAAGCCGGCTAGATGTGCGACAAACTGGAAATAACATTTCAAAATTTGTTTCAGGTAAAAAGATTATCAGGGTTGATGTTGACGACCACGAACTAAATGGTCGCATTTCATCAGATTTGGCAATCAAAGCAGATGCATCAGTTTTCTTAAAGGCAGTAATAGAAATCGACTATAGAATTGATAGTTCCCAGTACATTTCTGAGATCCGCGAAATTGAAAGGAATCACCCGCAAAAGTTTGAGCAACAATCCGATTTGGTATTGAATCCAAGCATTGTGATGGAATATTTGGGTGAACTATTTTATGAATCTGCAGGATTCATCATTGATGTAGGACAGCACCAAATGTGGGCAGCCCAATCGATTCACTTAAGGAATGGCCAACGATTTCTGACTTCCGGCGGGCTAGGGGCTATGGGATTTGCAATACCAGCCAGCATTGGCGCTGCAGTGGCAAAAAATAGTCGGTGGGTATCTATCTCTGGCGATGGGTGCACGCAGTTATCGTCAGCCGAATTGCAAACAATTATTCAGTACAAACTTCCTATCGCAGTATGCGTGATCAACAACGGGCAGCACGGGATGGTTGCTCAATTTCAAGAGGAAAATATGGATGGCCGACTTACCGGTACTCGTGAAGGTTTCTCAAATCCAGATTTCCAGGAGCTTGCGAAAGCATATGGCTTCGCTAAAATGGCAAAAATCGCTAATCTTGAAGACCTAGAGAAGATTAAGCAATTGGTAAAAGAAATGAATAACGAACCAATTTTCCTGGAATTTATTGTGGATCCACAAGCAAAAGCATTACCTAAAATGTCAGTAAAGGACGAATAGTTTATTTAAAGTTAATGCTTTCCACTTCAAACTCTCGAGGCAAGCGCCTAACCTGGGAATGGATACTTAGTACATATTCTCCAATTAACCCAAGGAAGAAGAGTTGAATCCCGCCAAAGAAAAATAGCGCCACGATCAAAGTTGGAATACCTTGTAGCGCTGTTGGTGCATCAACTAAATTTGCGATTAAGGACCAGAGTCCTGCCAGGAATCCGAGTCCAGAGATGAAGAAACCTCCAAGTAATGCAATACGTGCCGGTGCCCTACTCGTGCTTACAAATCCGTTTATTGCCTGATCAATTAATGCGAGAAAATTTGATTTTGATTTACCTTTTTTGCGCACACCCCATGTGTAAGGCACAGAAGTTGAGTTGCTTGATGACTGCGCTACCAAACCACGAATGTAAGGGTAATGATCACCAAGCTTGCAAATCTCATCAGAAATTTTACGATCAATCAACATGAATTCACCAGAATTTATGGGGATGTCTGTTTCAGACATTGTTCGAACAATCCGATAATAAAGCCCCCTCATTGCTCGCATGAGTAAAGATTCTTGGCGATTCGTTCTTTCTCCATAGACCACGAGGTAACCCTTTACCCATTCCTGATATAAATCAGGAATTTTGTCTGCGGGGTCTTGTAAGTCAGCAGGAAGCATTGGAATAACTGCTCGTCCAGATGCTTTAGCCATCGCCGCATACATGTTTCTAAAAGGTCCTACATTTCGACTATTAACTATTACTTTCACATTCTTTGAAACGCTAGCAATTTTTCTTAATTCCAAAACCGTGCCATCTGTAGAAGCATTATCAATGAATATATGCTCATATTTTACTTTTGGTAATCTGGCAGACATCACATTTTGAACTTCACGGGCGCAGTCAACGACTGAAGCCTCTTCGTTGTAACAGGGAGTGATTATTGTGAGGTCTATACCCTTTTTAGTCATAGTTAATTCTACTTTGACCTAGATGTCGTTTAACCAAGGCGGGTTACCTTCGTGAGCAAGTTTTTCTAAATCTTGCTTTTCTCGCAATGTATCCATAGGTTGCCAAAACCCACCATGTTCAAATGCCATCAATTGACCCTCGCTAGCTAATTTCGGTAGCGCACCAGTTTCAAACGGTTCAGAATTTGAGTTTACGTACCCAGACACTTGAGGCTCAAGTATGAAGTAACCACCATTTATCCATCCCGCATCACTCTGATTCTTTTCCCCGAAATGCAAAACCTGACCATTGAACATGTCTAGATATCCAAAACGCGCAGGTGGACGCACTGCAGTTAACGTGGCTAATTTGCCGTGCGAATTATGAAAAGTTATCAACTCATTTAAATTGATGTTTCCAACGCCATCACCATAAGTAGCAAGAATTCTTTCTCCAGGATACAAATCCATGCATAGCTTTATTCTGCCGCCTGTTTGAGTCTCTAATCCAGTATCAACGGCATCGACTATCCAGTCCATTTCGAGAGAACTGACCCACTCTGAAATAACTTCACCTTTATAACCGGTTGCAATCACAAACTCACGGAACCCTTGTTGTGCATAAATATTCATGATGTGCCAGAGAATTGGCTTACCATCAATTGGGACCATAGGTTTTGGCTTATCAGCCGTTTCTTCGGAGATCCGAGTCCCTAATCCACCGGCAAGGATTACAACTTTCAAAGCTTGACTCCGAGTAGCTCATGAATTGAACTGACCACGTAATCCAACATTTCTATCGTAAGTCCAGGCCAGACACCTATCCAGAATGTGTCATTCATGATTCTGTCAGTATTTACCAATTCGCCGATTACGCGCCTAGGTGTTCCAATAAATGCCGGCTGGCGAAGCAAATTTCCTCCAAATAGCAAGCGCGTACCAATCTTTTTTTCATTTAGTTCTTGAACAATCTGATTTCGTGTTTTAGGTGAATTTGATTTGACTGTTAACGCGAATCCAAACCAAGAAGGGTCGCTATTTTCGGTCGCTTTTGGGAGAACTAAGAACTCCTCTAAGTTTCTCAGTGAATTTGAAAGGTATGCCCAATTTCGCTTTCGCAGTGCAACAAAAGAATCTAGTCTGTCCAGCTGTGCAAGACCAATTGCAGCTTGAATATCTCCGGATTTGAGGTTGTAACCAAGGTGCGAGTATGTGTATTTATGATCGTAACCTTCGGGCAAATCACCAAGTGTCCATTCATATCTCTTTAAACATGTGTTGTCGCAGCCCGGAGCGCACCAGCAGTCTCGCCCCCAATCACGAAAAGATTCAACGATTCGTTTGTGAGCTACTTTCTTGATTAGCACAGCGCCACCTTCACCTGTTGTGATGTGATGCGCAGGATAGAAGCTAAAAGTGGAAAAATCACCAAATGTTCCAAGATTCTGGCCGCGATACGTTCCGCCAAGAGCATCACAACTATCTTCAATAAGCCACAGATTGTGCTTCTTTGCCAAATCTTGAACCAGGTCTAAATTAAATGGATTTCCTAATGTGTGAGCCATCATGATGGCTTTTGTTTTTGGTCCGATTGCTGCGTGTAATTGTTCATCAAGAGCCACATGCGTTTCAGGATGAACATCCACATAAACAGGAGTCATTCCATTTTGAAGTATTGGTGTGACCGTTGTAGGAAATCCTGCAGCAACTGTAATTACTTCGTCCCCCGGCTTAAGTGCGCGCTCTCCATGCGCAGGGCTGGTAAGAGAACTAAGAGCAATAAGGTTTGCTGATGAGCCTGAATTGACCATAAATGAATGACGCATACCAACAGTCTTGGCAAAGCGAGATTCAAACTCTTCAGTGTATGGACCAGCAGTCAGCCAGAAATCAAGACTGGCCTTTGTGGCTGCCCGAAGCTCTGGCTCACCAAAAACCTTCCCCGTTACGGGAATATTTGATTCCCCGGCAATGAAATCTCTTGATCCGTGTAATTCGGAGAATGCATCTGCTACTAACTGCTCAATCTTTGAGTCTAGTTTTTCGCTCAATTCCATCCCTGACCGCGCCACATAAGTAGAGCATTGTTTGTTGTTTCCTAGGCAAAGACTACAGTTCGGTTATGAAAAATCCACTTGGGCAACGCCTTCGAGAGTTGCCAGGACCAGTGCTACTAACTGGTCATACAGGTTTCAAAGGCGCTTGGATGACTTTACTTTTAGAACATCTTGATATTCCAGTCGTTGGATACTCGTTGGAGGCTGAAAAAGAGTCTTTATTTGATCGTGCTCAGCTAATTGGCGCAATTCCTGAAACCTTCGCTGATATCCGTGACTACGAAACTTTAGAAAATTTTATAGATCAACATAGGCCGTCAACGATTATTCATATGGCGGCACAACCCTTAGTTCTTAAATCTTATGAAAATCCACGTGAGACATTCGAAGTCAACGTAATGGGAACCGTCAACGTTTTAGATATTGCCTTCAAGAAAGGCTTTGTTAAAGCAATAATTGTGGTGACAACTGACAAGGTTTATAGAAACGATAATTCAGGGCGGGCTTTTGTAGAAACGGATCCCCTTGAGGGTAAAGATCCCTATAGCGCGAGCAAGGTAGGAACAGAGTCAGTAGTGACTGCCTGGCAACAGATAGCAAAAACATCTGGTGGGCCAAAGGTTGTCTCAGTTCGAGCAGGAAATGTTATAGGCGGAGGGGACTTTGCAGACAACCGAATAGTTCCCGATATAGTGCGTGCGGCAATATCAACCCATGTTGTTGAGATTAGAAACCCAGAAAGTACGAGACCCTGGCAACACGTTTTAGACTCCCTCGTTGGTTATCTTATGTTTTTAGATGAAGTTCTAGGCCATACGAATATCACGAACTTAAATTTTGGCCCCAGTAAGTTGAATCTGCCAGTTGGAAAATTATTTGAAATTGCCAAAATTCATTTTGAAAACCTAGAGATGGTAGTTCAAGAAAACGAACAAGAGATCATGAGGGAAGCTAAATATCTAAGTTTAGAATCTAGATTGGCAAAATCAATCGGTTGGGAAAGTCGCTGGGATCAGGAAGAAGCGATATTTCGAACTTTTAACTGGTGGCGAAAATATTTAACTAAAGAAAGTTCTGCCGATGAGTTATGCAAGAAAGAAATAATTGAATATTTCTCGAAATCAAATCAACTAAAATTCGAACATGTCGTTGATTATTTTTCGTTAATTAAGGAATCGGAAATTTAACTGAAGAGAAAACCAAATGAATCAGTGTGCGAATAAGATCACAATTCAATTTCGTTTGTAATAAACAAATATATGTTTAGACCATGGCGATAGTTGTAGTTCTGAAGTGAAGGCTATCGGATAACCCAAGTTATTTGCTTCGCCCCACGCGTCCGCAAATGGAATATTATCCGTGCAGAGAAACCAAGGCGTGCCAGATACTTCGCCTCCTTCCTTCTTTGTATTCCAGGCCCAATTTACGTAATTTCCGTCTAATGCTCGGTAGTGACCGTTCCAAACTGGGAAAAGCGCATCAGGGCAATTAAAGACACCCTTTCTATATTTACTATGGGTTAAAATTTCGTCAATTGATTTGTAATCCAATAACCTTGAATTTTGAATTAACATTCCTTCTAACGCCCCAGAGCTCCAAACTGTTCTTGGAATTTGAATTTGCGTTACAAATGAATGCAAACCAATTAATGTCATTGGAATGCAAAAAACTAAAAGAACTTGAAAAAATAGATCTCTTTTGATTCCTATAATCTTTGCGAAATAAGGTAAAGCTATGAGAACAATTGGGCTAGCCCACCAAATATGGTAAATATCCTGTAAGGGATACAACTGCACCAGTGCTAAGAATGAAAAAATAATTAATAGTTTAAAAAGTTCAACGTATGTTTGATATTTGAATCCTTGGAAATTCACCACCTGGGTGAACTTCTCCTTTGCCGGTAAAAATATATGGAATAAAATAACAAAAATGATAAAAGTAAAAGATAGATATAATAAAGCGTGCGATTGAATGTCTAACGTACTTCGAATATAAGTATGCGCATTCAAAAACGAAAGACCCTGAAACTTTCCCCAAACAATCAGTGTCAAGAATGACAATGACGTGAAAATGTATGTAAGCATCCTAGCTGTGGCACTTTTGTATTGCATTTGATGATTAAGAGCAAATATAATCAAGATAGGCAATATACCAATTCCAAAGTTTATAAAAATGTATTCAAAGCTTACAGGAACGACATAATTGTTGATCGGCCCAATTATAGTCTGTAAAAGAAAATACTTAAATGAATTTGTTAAAATTAACCATAAAGTAATTAAACTGCCAAAAAAGAATAAAGAAGAAAAGTAGAGTTTAATGGATTTTAATGATGAAGATTTTTTTGAGATTAAAAAAAAGGTCACTCCTGCAATCGCTAGCACACCAATTTGTAATCTTGTAAAAACACAAAGTACTAAGAAAAAACCGATGAGAATATACTTAGCTTCTTGAAATTGAACTTCAAGTTTTGATTCGCTCGGAATTAATAGGCCGAGAAGAAACAGTAAAATCAGATTTATGAATAGCGATGGCCATGGCCAAAGAGGAAAATTTAAGTCGTTTATCGTGTTGAAAGAAGGACTTGTAAAGAGCCAAATTGTCGACATAACCAGTCCAATATTGCGATTACTTGTAATTTTGGAACTAACATGAAATATCATCAAAGCGGTAATTGTCGCAATAAGAGCAGCTAGATACCGAAGATTGATAAGTTTTGATCCTGATACGTAAAGAACTAGAGATTTTATCCAATCCCACACCGGACCGTATTGTTCGAACAATTCGCCATGAATGTTCCTCCCATCTAAAATACCGATTGCGGGCGCTATCTGAATTCCGTCATGATGTGGATCCGGGTCGAAGCGCGATACGGTGAAAAAAACAAGTAACGAAATAGAAAACAATAATGCCGGCAGAAGTTTCTCTTTGGATGAAAAAGCAGATAAAGTCTGCTTAGTAATTCTAAGGCATGTTTTCAAGAGGAGCCTCGTTAATCGGCTTCTTGGCAATCACAATCAAATTTTTACCGATTATTTTCGCAAATCCGATTCGATCCAAAAACTTGCTCACTGGGAAAATGTAATTGTCATAAATGAGAAGTGATTTTAGATTGCCGATTCCAAACTTTGTTCTGTAGCCCATTATTCGGATAAGTAGTGATGCAATGAATCCAACACTATCACTGAATCTAATTTGTTGATTTATGAAACCCACATCTTCAATTTTCCTGGAAAGTTCCTTCTTTGAGTAACGCCTAACGTGCCCAACTTCCTTGTCCATCGACGAAAAGAGAATTTGGAATGCTGGAACGTATATTGCAACTACGCCACCTGGCTTTAAGTTCACATAAATTTCTTTAAGAATTGATATGTCATCTTCAATATGCTCAAGCACATTTGATGAGTAAATTAGATCAAATTGTTTATTAAAATCAGAAATTTTATTTTCTACTTGGAAACCTTTTTTCTCAATAGAACGAGATAAGTCGAAATCGATTTCGACACATTTAACATTTTCAGAGAACATCTCAAGCCACAATTCCGCCAAGTAACCGCTACCCGCCCCAAATTCGAGAATTTCTGATCTATTTTCAAGTTGGGAAACTAGCTTGGACTGGTTCATCATTGTTAAAATGTCCCGTGAATAATTAGGGAGGCCAATTTCAGTCAAAATTAAAGAATCTCGGCCAGAATAAGTTGGGTTTTGAATTGATTGATACCCCTGGTTCATTGGAGGCTGATTATTAGATTTTTTCTGTCCCATAGGTGAAAATTACACTAAAAACTAGTACTTAGCCCTATACTTTCGTTGTTTGCGATAACGACTTACTGCATAACTGACATTTGAGGTGGGTAGAAAATTAGCATCTTAGTTATTGTTCCGTGTTACAACGAAGAGCTATCAATCGGCCTCGTAATCAGTGAAATAAAGAAGAATTTGCCTGATGCAACGATATGGGTTATAGATAATAATAGTACTGATCAAACCTCGAAAGTGGCTGAAAGACTCGGAATTCAAGTTGTTCATGTACAACAACAAGGAAAAGGTTATGCAGTTCGACAAGCTTTCTCGATGATTAGCAGTAAATTTGAAACAATTTGCATGCTGGATGGCGATGGTACGTACTCAACTAAAGAATTTAAGAATGCATGCGAATTAGTATTAATGAAGAACATCGATATGGTCGTTGGAAATAGAATTAAGCGAGAAGAAAGCGAATTAAGTCTCTCTACTTTTAGAAGGGGACACACCACTGGGAATAAGATTTTCAGTTTTTTGTTTTCTAAGCTATTTAGACTTGAAATTAAAGACACTTTGTCCGGTTGGCGAGTATTTTCCTACCCATTCGTCAAATCCTTCACGGAAGGTGCATCTGGTTTTGAAATAGAAATGGAGTTAAACACTCATGCCATGCTATTGGATGTCAGCGTAATCAACATAGATGTTGAATATCGGGAGAGAATGCAAGGCTCCCATTCCAAACTAAATACTTACACAGATGGTTGGCGAATCTTAAGGCGGATGCTTTTGATGTATCGCTCAGAAAAACCCTTCCTTGCTTATGGATTCCTTTCCATACCTTGGGTTCTATTGAGTGCTTACTCTATGGAAATAGTTATTAGCGAATTCTTAGAAAAGCAACGAATCCTGCACTTTCCGACACTAATTGGAGGAGTGGGCGCCTTCATTGTGGGTGCGCTGATTGGCGTTACTGGAATGATTTTGGAAAAGGTTAGGCTTGGACGTGTTTCCTTAATCCGTTCCATTTACAATTCTGCAAAAACTCAGACTTCGAAATAAAAATGACATTTATGAACAAAATAGACAGAAGTTTGATTCTGTTACCTTTATTTGTTCTAAGTTCAAGTATTTTATTTTTTGGTAGTGGTTACGGTTACCTCCTCCCATTTGCTTTTCTAGGCCTGATTCTACTTTTTGCTAATTATTCCTATGCAATTACTTTACTGCTACTCTTATCACCAACTTCAGCAATATTGGCCAGTTTGAGTGATTCAATTTTGAGCTTATCTCCTTCTCAAAATTTGAAAATTTCACTTGGCATGACTTACTTGTTACTCCCGATTGCGATCGCATACTTCACAAATATCAATCTAACCATTTCCAATTTAAAACGAAATATTCTCATCATCGTTCCCAGCGCAATCTTTTTGCTTTCATTTATGAAATCGCAAGATCAGTTGATGGCGATTTTTATGTCTGGAGATTCTAGAAATCATAGTTTACTAATAAGAAATATTGTAAAAACGGGATTTGTGTCTAATGATCAACAAGCATTCTATCCCTCATACTACTTTCATATTGCTGGAACCATAGCCAATGGTATAGGAGTGAATTCCCCGATAAAATCTTCAGTCATTGGTTTAATTATTGGATATATTTTTGCGTGCTTAGCTATTGTATTTAGTTTGGCAAGACTTTCTGAACTATATAAATTATCAACAAATCGCTGTATCTTAATTGGAATTCCATTAGCAACATCAACCTACTGGGGATTTATCCTTATGCATGGGTTTTATTCAGCAGCCTGGGGATTAGCAGTCCTGATTCCTGCATATGTAAATCTCTTTACTTCAAATCAAAAAACACGTTCACAAATCTTTCTTGAAGGAAGCTTTTTCGCCCTTCTTGCCTATCACGCATGGGCACTACTGCCTCCCTTGATTCTACTTCCATACTTAATTTCTGGAATACTCATGTCGGGAAAAAAATCACGCCCATCAATCAAGTATGTATTGCCCTTAATATTTTTTACTGTTTTTAGTTACGTTAAGGTCAATCATGAGGGAAGCTTAGAGCGAGTTATTACACTTTTAAAAACCGATGGCGGTATATCTGATATTTCATTTACAACCGCTTTTGCAATTTTTCTACTCCTTATTTTAATTCTAAAAGCAAACAAGGCGTCTGAGCTTGGCTTAGCGTTTGCTGCAGTATTTGTTGCTACATTAATAATGTTTTTGACAATAGGTTTTTTACGACGAAGCACGGGAACTTTCGTTGGCTATTATAATCAGAAACTACTTTGGATTATTACGGCCGCAGTTATTCCAATTTTGGTTATAGCCTTAATTTCATTAGTCGATCTCAAACTTATTTCAGGATTTTCAGTGCCACTCCTCATTTCTGCGATAATTTTATTTAGCACAAGCCTAACTCCACTTCAAAACATAACTTTAAAACTTCAAGCGACAAAATGGTCGGGTCCAAGCCCAAATATTGTCGAAAAAGTGTTTAGCTTAGACAACTCACTTTTTTCTGGAAAAAGAATCATTTTTTGGTACTTTGAAGATCCTGGAAATGATCGAATCGGAACATTTTGGTCATCTTCATTAAGTAATGAGGTTCACAGCGCCTTAAAGTTTAATGAAATTGCGGCGTGGGCTTATAGTGAAACAGGACAGGTGGTTGAGCTTTGTTCGGTCTTGTCAAATAGTGAAAGAACATTAATCGTGACTAGAAATAAATCTCAAATTCTTATAGGTTTGAATAATGAATGTGCTGAAAAAGTAAATTTGGTAGATTTCATAAATTAAAATTATGATTTTTAAACTAACTTCTTTAGTATTACCCAAAATTCATTTGTGTATTTCCGAGTTTCATAGAGTGCTTCTATCTGAAACGAAATCAGATTCAAATTTTGAAGAATTTCAATAGTCGCTCTAAACGCATTTGGATCAAAATACCAGGAATGGACATCGATGTATTGATTCTTTGATGAATCAAATTCTTTTAAGACATTCGCAAGTGCTTTTTTGTTTGCTTTTCTCCCTCCATGAACACCATTCCAATGTTTGTTGGAATCATTATGTGATTGCAGGACTCTATGCTCAATAAGACTTCTAAGTGGATGAAACTTTCGTTTTTCTATATAAGCTTGAATCATTTCTCCGATGGGTGAATTACTCATATAGTGATCAAAACAATATCTCCGGTCGGGAATCAGGAGGAAATATCTTCCTCCTGATGGCAATAAGTCATAAACCTGTTTCAAATGCCCGATTATGTCTGGTTGATGTTCGATTACATGACTACTTAAACAGTTCTCAAATTCAAATGGAGGATTTAGGAGTTCTCCATTTGTAAGTACCCAGTCAATTATTGGTACCGAAAGTGGATCGCCACCAACCTTCTTTGCCCGCTTCCTTAAAGCTTTTTGGTCCAGTACATCCGCGTATTTAGCATTTTCGCCCGATAGTAAGGGAGAGTAAAACGGTCCAATTTCTAGAGTTATTCCAGAGGTATTCTTTGCAAGTTGTATGAAATCTAACCTAGTGCGTATGAAGTTTCCCGATCTTCCTTCTGCCTTTCCGTAACTTTCAAAATGTTTGAATGCGTCTATTTCATTCATACCGTCAAGGTCGGGGTATGTAGAGATGTAATCAAGATAAAGGAATTCTTTTGGGATCGAAGATTGGGATTCACATTTAGAGGGAGAATTAGATCTACTTACACGATTCTTGTATGTGATGTTTAGAAAATGAAAAAACTTTTCTGACAGAATAATAAGTAGAATTTTACGAATCAAACGGCGGATATTTAATGAGGCTATCATTTCAAATTTAACCTATCTTGAATGTTGCTTGTTTGAAATTTAACTCCTGCCGGATTGAATTTTACAAGAGATTTCTTGATTCCAGGAAGTCCACAATCGAAGGCTGCCCACCACAAATGTTGAGTCGGATTCAACGGAACCTGCTTTTCCAGCAATGAAAGCACCCACTTTTCAGTTAATGAATCTTGAGAATTCAAGTAGGTTTTAACCACAACATTGTATTCGCAAATAAAGCTAATTCTAATTGGTTTTTCTTCAAGGAATTTATAAATACCATACTCCCCATAGAGCACAGCTGTTCGCTTGAATCTGGTATTTCTGATGTTTTCCTGAAAAAATTCTTTCAGGTGTGAAATTGTAAATGAATCAGGGTGAAAAACAAAATGTAGAAAAAATGATTGACCGTGTCTATTTGTCTGTAATGACTCGGTCAAGTAAGTTGCGATAGCTTCGAATTTTTCCATTTGTAAATTAACTAGGATCTTCTCAAATTTAGATATATTCCAATACATGGATGAATTTATCAGGAGTAACTGATCAGCCTGTTGTATTGAACGAATTGCATCCCTAAAAGCCCCAAAGTCATACCCTTTGTTGACTCTACTGAAAGTCATATTATTTAGGGTTTCCCCGTCGCTTCCATTTATCACCGTGATTACATCCCAACCCGAATTCTCGAGTGTACTTATGACTCTCTCATCGTTTGCATCGACTTCCATATAGCAAGCATAAATGGCTACTTTTCGAAACATAGTTTGATTCGAGAAAACACACATTTGGTTTTCTGTACTACTAAAGAAGTAATCGATTCTACATATAGCATTAATTAAAGAACGAAAGAGGTAGGTAAGTAATCTAAGAATTGGATTGGTACTAGGCCGACGGATTCTAATCATTTGGATATCGCAATTTACGATATGAGTTCTTGATGAAACCAACCATTCCGCGATACTGAATGGAGAGCCAGATTTTCTTTATCCAAAAATGCCTTCCAACAGTCATGGGTAGAGTTTCAAGTGTTAAGGTATATCTCTTCTTTTCAATTCTCAAAGAATTCGCAAAATCCGTGAATTTCTGTATTTCCAAATCAGTTCTTTGGGGTAAGCGGGTCAGGGATTCATGGTGGATTAACTGAATCGAATTTGCAATTACCACAGATTTTCCAAGTGCCCAAGTTTTCATGCAGAAAACTACATCATTATAGTTATTTGGGAACCACTGGTTAAACCTTCCAACAGAATTCCAATGCTGACGAGTGGTTGCCAGGAATGCCCCTGTAACAGCATCAACTTCATGGTCGATTAAACCTTCGCCAAGATGTCCAATCGACTCCTTCTCACCTGCCATTGGATGGTAGCAATGATTGTTCGAATCTATCCCAATTCCAATGTGTTGAATTGTTCCGTCCGGATAATACATCTTGGCACCGACGACTCCTACATCTTTCATCGATAGATAGCCGATAACTTGATCTAGCCAATCATCGTTCAAAAATTCCACATCATCATTCAAAGTTATCAAAACATCATGAATTGCTGCCTCAAAACCTAAATTTACAGCACTACTAAAATTGAAAGTTTTCATATCGTGAAATACCCAGCGAATGTTTAAATATTGCTGACTCTCTATTTTTTCAATCAAAGCCCGTTGCTGACTGTCAACCACGCAAACAATCTCAATATTCTGATTACTTAGCTGAGTCAAACTAGATAAAACATTTAGGAGAGCAATTTTACCGTTTGGAAGATTTGCAAACGCAGATGGAATTACAATTGATACTCCGGAGGCTTCAGAAGCAGGAAATCTTAAACCAAGAAAAGTTGGGTGCTCCATTAAAACCGTAGAGCGGGCAAGAATCCCTTTTCGATCAAGATGATCTTGTACTAATTGCTGTGACCGAGCCGGGATATGTGGCTTGGCAGCAGGATTAGACTGAGAGGAAGTATCACTTTCCCTCCAGAAATAAAGCACCTTCTTTATATTGGCAATTTCCCCAACTTCGCTCAAGCGAAGCAAAAGATCATAATCCTGGGCCCCATCAAATGCGGAATTAAAGCCATTAATTTCCAAAAAGGCTGACCTAAGGACAACTTTTAGATGTGCCGCGTACATCGAGCCGAGAAGTCGAATCGGTGACCAATCTGGACAGCGAACCGTTTCCAATTGGGTACCGGAGTTAGAGATGTTTGTGTATTCCGAGTGCACAAAAACAGGCTGCTTTGTTTGGGATTGAATGAAAATGTCAAGGTACCACAATGCATTTGGAGCCATTAGATCGTCCTGGTCCACAAAAATCAAGTACTCTCCTTGTGCCATCCTCGCACCGTAATTTGATGCCCCTGCAATTCCAAGATGCGAGCTCAATTTAATTGTTTTTAAATGAAATTCTTTTGGAAATCTAGAAACTATAAATTCTAGAAAAGATTTTTCAAATAAGTCTTCTACAAAAATTATTTCAATATTGTCAAGATCATAATTCTGAACCAAAATCGTTTCAATCAATTCACTCAAGTGACTTATGTTAGGTCGAAAGATTGGTATGACTATGCTAAATTGCATGTTTTATCGCTAACATTAATTTATAAATTTTTCTTACGGTTTTGTACCTTTTAAGATGAATTCGAACTCGAGTCGTTAAAGAGTCTTTTTGTTGTGTATTAATAAATTTTAAATCAACTAAACTTTTGGAAAATTCGATGATTGCCTTATTAGAAGCTGTTGTCCAAGTGTAGTTCAGAGAATACTGCGAAAACGCTTCAAGCTGATTAAACCTTTTCTGGTCTGAGCTTAATACCCCATGAATATTTCGTGCAGACTCCTCCAAATTGTGAATATCAATCCAGACCTCCGGTTTTAGAGTATCTGACCAAAAATCGACTTTTGTTGTAAATGGAATAGTTCCAAATGTCGAAGCTTCAAAGGGGACTAAGCCGAATCCTTCCAGAATGGAGGTGCAAAGAACGGCTTCGGAAGTGAGGAGCACATGTTCAAGCTCATCATTTGTAAGCGCACCATTAAACTCAATTTGAGCTTTTAAATTTGGCTTTTCATCGAGAAATTTTCGTTCAATCTCTAGCGAAGAGGCAAATGGTGGATTTGGCCCAGCTAATATTAAGCGATAATTTCCATCAAGTTTAAGAAGTTCTTCAAAAAGTTTCAGCGCAAAGATTCTTCCCTTGTGATGCATTGAATTACCCAATACAAGAATTTTCCGAGTATTTTTTGTTGAGGTGGATATTTTGGGGGTATTTACTGAACATGGAAGTATGGAGAAGTTTGCAGGATTCTTGTCAGTCAAACTCCAATACTTCTTCTTAGTTGCTTCAGATAAGAAAAATGTCGAGTCATACTCATTGAAAGAATTCTTAGCGGAATTTCTTATTTCTTGAAAACCTTGCCATGAACCGCCGTAAATTGGAATCTCAAAGGCAATAAAATCTAACCACCACTGAATATGAGAATCAAAATAATTCCACTCGGGCCGGAGCCAGGAATCGCGCCAACTTTGATTAGGTCTAAAGAGAATTGAATTGAATCCAATACGGTTTCTTAAGGACTTTCTATCCAAGTAACGAATATTTCTCTCAGTAAGTTGTGCTGTTCTGTCTACCGTTTCTTCGGGAAGAATTACGGTGAGGCTAGTTACAAAACTACTTTTTTGAACTTCACATATTAGATCTATTGCGGCATTATTTGTACCGGTATTCGCGGGATTAATCATTTCACCGTCAATCCAAAGCTCAATTCCACTTTGAAGAATTTTCAACATCCTCAAATATTTTTTTAAGACGTCATTTTGAGCAACCAATTCTTCGACATTGAAATCATTTATGATTGCAAAACATGGAATAAATAATTGTCGAAAACCCATATCAAGGAAACTTTGCACTATTTCATGCAAGGAACATTTGCAACCAATACAAACCGAGAGATGTATTTGCAAGAATGATGTACGAATAACTGAAGGGCAAATTAGATTGACAGGAAAGTGAACTTCCAGATCATCTTGGAAAAACATTTCATTAATTTCACTTAATTCTCTATCTGCCCTCGCGACGGGAATTGCACTATGTATCAATACATTTTGTTGGATATTTGCCCGTGCTAAATGTCTAATAATTGTATCCGTATCACTTTTGCTCCCGACCGATATATAATTTGCATTACTATTACCGGAGTCCTCCCAAATTTTTATGAAATTTTCAGTCAAGATACTTACATTATTCAGACTTACAATTGTCAACACTGAGTTCATAAATTAACCACATACCTGTAGTATGAATTTAAATTCCTGTTTCTTAATTTTAACTGTAAGGCTTCTTTTGTAATCCATTTATTATTTAGTGCAATTTCTTCCAAGCAAGCAATTTTAAGCCCTGTCCTTTCCTCAACAATGCGCACATACGCTGCGGCATCATTTAGAGAGGAGGGATTGCCAGTATCAAGCCATGCTGATCCACGCGAAAGCTTCGTAAAACTCAATAGATTTGATCTCAGATATGAGTCGATAATTGAAGTGATCTCTAATTCGCCTCGCTCACTAGGCAAAACTTTCTTCGCTATTTTTGAAACATTACCATCAAAGAAATATAAGCCAGTCACTGCCAAATTGGACTTTGGGTGTTTTGGTTTTTCACAAATCAAAACCGGATTATTATTACTGTCGATTTCTAGAACACCATATTCTTCTGGGTTTGAAACCTCGTAGGTAAAAATGTGTGCTCCCGACTCCGGTAGATTTTTTAGAATATCTCGACCTAGACCGGCACCGTGAAATATGTTGTCACCTAAAATCATCAAGCAAGGTTCCCCGGATAAGAATTTCTCGCCTATGATGAAAGCTTCAGCGAGTCCCTTTGGTTCTGACTGTGTGGCATATGAAAAACTAACTCCATAATCTGAACCATCACCAAGCAAGGAAACGAATTGCCTTTGATCCGTGGGAGTGGTGATAATAAGTATTTCCCGAATTCCTGCAAGCATAAGAGTAGCAATCGGATAAAAAATCATTGGCTTGTCATAAATCGGTAAGAGCTGTTTGCTGACACTTTTTGTTATTGGCCAAAGGCGAGAACCTGTGCCCCCTGCAAGTACGATTCCCCTCATACTCCAAGTCTAAAGGATAAGGTAACCTCAATAGGATTAAGGAGATGGTCATTGAAAGTCTTAATTACCGGGGCCGCAGGCTTTATTGGGTCAAATTTCGCCAGAATGTATTCTAGAGGAAATTTTACAGAAATCACTAAGATACTAATTTTGGATAAGTTGACCTACGCCGGTTTGCTCTCGAATCTTGAAGAAACTTCGTACATAGAGTCTATTGAGTTTATTCAGGGCGATATCTGCGACCCAATGATAGTCAAAGAATTGGTTTCTCAAGTTGATTCAATTTTAAATTTTGCTGCTGAATCCCACGTGGATCGATCGATTTCAGAGGCAGTAGATTTTGTACAGACCAATATTGTCGGCGTTCAAGTATTATTGGATGCAATAAAAGCAACCGGGCGCAATATTCGATTCTTACAGGTCTCTACGGATGAAGTTTATGGTTCAATCGAATCTGGCTCTTGGACTGAGGATTGGCCACTTCAGCCAAACTCCCCATACTCTGCGAGTAAAGCAAGTGGAGAGCTGTTAGCTCGGTCATACAATAGAACGCACGGTTTGGATGTAGTAATTACTCGTTGTAGTAATAATTATGGGACTCACCATTTTCCGGAAAAGTTAATCCCGCTATTCATTACAAATTTAATAGAAGGTAAGAAAGTTCCGGTCTATGGAACCGGAGAGAATGTTCGGGATTGGTTGCACGTAGATGACCACTGTCGGGGTATTTATTCTGTATTGATGAATGGGCGTTCCGGCGAGGTTTACAACATCGGCGGTGGTCGTGAATTAACAAATAATGAAATTACAGGTTTGATACTTGAAGCTATGGGGGCTGACGAGTGCTCTATTGAATATGTAGAAGATAGAAAAGGTCATGATCTTCGGTATAGCGTTGATTGGACAAAGATTAATCGAGAGTTAGGTTATGAACCCCAGGTTAAATTTGAGGATGGCCTTAGAGAAACTATTCAGTGGTACCGAGATAATGAAGCGTGGTGGAAGCCACTTAAGAATCGTTAATATCTAAATGACTTGGTTGATTACTGGCGGATCAGGGCAATTAGGAATTGCGGTATCGCAGGAACTTGGCGATCGTGGTCGCTTGTTTAAAGCTTGGAATTCAATAGATTTAAATATTACTCAGGGACCAATTGTTCGAGATTTTGTTTCACAGTTGTCACCCAAAGTAATTGTTAACTGTGCCGCATGGACCGATGTTGATGGAGCTGAAAGTAATCAGCTCGAGGCTTCTAGAGTCAATGGCGATGGGGCAGAAAATATCGCGATGGCAGCAAAGCATTCTGGAGCAAAGTTAATTCATCTTTCAACAGATTATGTGTTTTCCGGTGAGGGCAAAACCCCATGGCAGGTAGATGACAGGATTCATCCGCAAACTGTATACGGGCGCACCAAAGCGGAAGGCGAAAGTCGAGTGCTCGCGACTTACCTCGAAAACTCATCAATTGTCAGAACAGCTTGGCTTTATAGCCCTTGGGGTAAGAATTTTGCGAAGACAATGACTCGGCTTGCGCTCAAGCATCAAGGTGAAGTTCGGGTTGTAAATGATCAAATGGGACAACCGACCTCAGCCATAGATCTTGCAAAGCAACTTGTCGACTTGGGTTTATCTAGTTCACCCGCCGGAATTTATCACGGGACTAATTCTGGTGAAGCGACATGGTTTGAGTTTGCCCAAGAAATATTTGGATTAGCGGGAGCAGATGTAAATCGCGTTATTCCAGTTTTATCGAGTGAGTACCCAAGGCCGGCAAAACGGCCGTCCTATTCCGTCTTGAGTCATGATGCATGGGGAAAAACTAGTGTTAAACCGATGAGAGATTGGCGAATCGCACTTGAAGAAGCCATGCCTGCAATCATTTCTGCCGTGAAGGCGGAAGGATAAGAGCATGGAGTTGAAACCACTTGGGATCGAAGGAGCTTGGTTAGCAGAGTCACCTGTTTGGAGCGATGAGCGAGGATTCTTTCGCGAGTGGTTTAAGAGTAACGACGTTAAAGCCGCCACAGGAATTGATTTTTCAATTCAGCAAGCGAATATTTCCCAAAGCCAGCGAGGTGTAATTCGAGGAATTCATTACAGCCTTGCACCTCAGGGGCAGGCTAAGTGGATTACTTGTATTAACGGATCTATTCGGGATGTAATTGTTGATATCCGTCCGAGTTCGCCAACATTTGGCAAGTCAGTTCATTGTGATTTGGATGGACAAGACGGGAAGGCAATTTTAATTGGGGCTGGGTTAGGACATGGGTTTGCATCATTGGCCCACTCATCCACGATTGCTTACTTGCTTAGTTCGCCATATACGCCAGCGGAGGAGTTTGAGATCAATCCTTTAGATCCAGAGCTAGGAATCGATTGGGGCTTAGATTTATCTGAAGTGTCATTGTCCGAGAAAGATAAAAATGCTCCAACACTTGCTGAGCGATTAGCTGAAGGAAAACTTCCAAAGTAATTTTTTCTGTGGCTTGGGCCGGGATCGAACCGGCGACCTAACGATTTTCAGTCGTTCGCTCGTACCAACTGAGCTACCAAGCCAAACAAGGTTTTGATATCGCGCCTTTAATATGCGACACCAAAACCTTTGCGACCCGGACGGGACTTGAACCCGCGACCTCCGCCGTGACAGGGCGGCGCGCTAACCAACTGC
>Ga0214917_10002522_pt1 | contig 22140 bp, 19 predicted proteins | sample LL_1208_BB_MetaG_FD_177983 | JGI IMG/M metagenome (GOLD analysis project Ga0214917, IMG submission 177983) | Freshwater microbial communities from Lake Lanier, Atlanta, Georgia, United States - LL_1208_BB | ecosystem: Environmental > Aquatic > Freshwater > Lake | place: USA: Georgia | collected...
CAGGCCTTTGGGGAAGGGTAAAAGAGGTTTCATAGCGTTGTGTTTAGGTGCTTCAAAATTCTTTGTTTTTCCATGAATTACACGTTTTTTCCTATGCAAAATATGCTTATTTCCGTACCAATACGGACGAAGCCTTACGTGGTTCCACGTATTCCTTAGATTTAATGAAAAGTTAATTTACAGGAGGCACCTCCCAGATGTAACAATGCTTGCCTCACGCGCCTGCGGGTTGGATGTCCCGAATCACCAATTGCACGGATCGCTGGTGATTGAATTCGTTGATCTCCAAGGTATAGGCGAATGGGCTTCGTTAGGTTTTGAGTGCAAGAAAAAATTATCCAATTTTTATTTACTGGAATTTGAGCCACGAAAATCGCCTTATTGCGCTGACTTTGTTTCACCCTAGCCATCGAGTTAAAATAATGCTTAGCAAAAATTTAATTGAAAATATTTTAAAGAATTAAAAAGTTTGTTAAATTTGCCAAAAATATAAAAAATTATTATGAATCACATCGCTAATCCTACCAAAATCTTATTGATTCTCCTATCAATGCTATCGTTTCAATGCTTCAGCCAAACATCAGCTATCGACTATAGGAGGTCGTCTATGACCCTAGTTCTTATTGAAAACAATAATTTAGGAGCAGAAAAGGAACGAATCATTAAAGCATATTATGAAAATCCTTTTCCTGAGAAATATAATAACCATATCATTTCGGACAAAGTTTTTGATCCTGACAAAATGACTTTAACCACGCAAGATTATTTAAATGCCGGTTTTTACAAAGACACCTTGAAATCAGCAAAAGATTTTCTTTTTGCACTCAAAAAACCGTTTAATGCGTTACGTTACACGGCGAGTGATAGCTCGAGAGCAGTTCAAGAGCCAACGGCCGAGGAATTGAATAATATTTATATTCAAAAATACATAAACGAAAAAGGTTTAGCGAAACAAATTGTTGCGTCTTGGTTTAATTTAAAATCCGATGGAAGTTACGATTGGGAGCTCATTAAAGAGCGCGGAAAGTATTCCGCGTCAGCACAGAAATTGGATCAAGCAGCTTCTGCAGCACAATCCACCGATTTTTTAATGGACTTCGACTTAATTGGAAACACCTACACGGTTTTCAATAAAATGACGTTTTATGAAAATGAACCTGTAGCCAGAATGCTTCGCGATAAAGCCAAGGCTGAGGTTGCCAAAACACTCGCCGGAAAACCAGAAATACTTCTAACAAAAGCTTATGAGAAACTTGATCAAGCATACGAAAAAATGAAAGTGGGATATACGGTAATATGCAATAATTATCTCTATCAATTAGTTTGGAATGACTCAATTGCCCAAAAGGCGAAATTGGATATATTTAATGCTCCTACGGTTAATATGCAAGCGTTTAACGCAACGGATTTGTTTAAAATGTCCTTCGTAGGAAAATCGACTGTAACCTCTCTTGTAACCTTTAAAATTGGAGAAACAAGAACCCAAGATCAAATAATCAACCTTCAGGTTAAACGAACCTTGGATAATGCCTTAGCGAAGCTTCAAAAAAAATATGTACAATTCAGACCAGTATCGCCAATTGCGAGTGTTGGCCCAGTGACGGCTCAAATTGGACTCAAAGAAGGGGTTGAAAAGGGTCAGAGTTTTGAAATTTTAGAACAAGGGTTCAACAAACTTGGTTTACCTGTATGGAAAAGTATTGGAAAAGTTAGTGTTGACAAGAAAAAGCCAATTTGGGACAACACAGCGGGAGCAGAGGCTAAGCTAGACGATAAAGGTGTAGAAATTCCAAGTCCTGCATTTACCACGTTCAAGGGGGGTAAAAACGCACAAGTTGGTCTTCACTACATTCGATTAATTAAATAACACCTAAAACCAACCCAAATGAAAAACATCATTTTTATTTCGTTTTTACTTACCACTCTATCAGGTTTTGCCCAATCTGCAACGTTACCTTGGGAGGAAGAATATCAGTTTGAAGCACTTTTAGATCAAACAGACGGCGGATCAGTGTCTGTCGACATAACTAACACAGGAACCGACATTAATGAATGTATAAAAAAGGCTAAATCGCAAGCGATATTTACCATTATTTTTAAAGGTTATCCGAAAACGAACAATGCTAGCGCTTCTTCGGCTTTGACAGACATGTCTAACTACAATCAAAATGTTGACTTTTACAAAAACTACCTTACCTCAAATACCGGTGGTTTAGCGCATATCAACAAATTCAATACGAACACTAGCAAGCCTGCAGGTAAAGTGGACAAAAAAACAATAAAATCTACCACTACAGTATATATTCTCAAAACAAAATTGAAAGAAGATTTACAAAACTTGGGATATATTAAATCTGCAGCCAAAATCGCTGATCAGATGGGAATTACACCTACGATTTTGATTGTTCCGTCGGAAATGTGGATGAAACAAGCAGGATACGCAAAAAGTGAGATGACCGACATGGGACAGGTTTGGTCTTATGACTATCAAAATGCTATCAGCGATCCTAAGATGGCCATATTTGGTTCAATTGAAGGATTTCTAAAGCCAACATTGCAAAAAAATGGTTTTAGAATTTTGACCCTCAATGACATCATGACCCAACTTACGAAAGCGAACTTTGAAAACAAAAGCCGTAAAGATAAGGCTCAAGAGGATCCGTTGGATATTCTTGCAAGAACAGCTCAGGCCGACATTTGGTTAAAAGTAAATTTAGTCCAAGAGAATCTTTCCGGAGGTAAAGAAGTACAATACCAATTGACCTTAAATGGAACGGATCCTTTGATTATGGAATCAAAAATTAACGGTCAACCACAAACTATAAAATCCGCTGAAAACAATATCCTTAGACAAATTGAAACAACGGTTAATGCTTCTATAGACAACCTACTTCCTGAAATAACTGCGTTTTTTGTTGACAGAGATAAAAATGGATTACCAGGGAAGGTAGAGTTTTTGATTAGCGAAAAATTATCCATAACTTTCGATGATGATTTAACGATAGAAGGTGAAGCCTATCCTTTTGCTGAAATAGTTGACGCCATGGTTTCGAACAAAGCTACCAAGTATAATCCAAGCGGTCAGCAAACGGGAGCCATGCGCTCTTATGATGTGGTTATTCCGTCTAAAATGGAAAATAAATTAAGTGGAAAAGTAGAGATGAACAGTTATGAAAAATTCGCTAGAAAAGTGAGTACCGAATTGAAAACCAAACTGAAGGATCAAAACCTAGCCACCATTATTGAGAACAAAGGCTTAGGAAGAGTAGTCGTAGTATTTACAACAAAACCATAATATCATAAAAGCATGAAGCAGAAATTTTTCAATGTGATTTTATTCCTTGCCTTGGGTTTTGTTACTTTGGCTCAGAAAAAAGGATACAATGGGGTCGATTATGACTTTCGATGTAAATGTTTAGGTACCGAATTAGACGGAACCACAACTTTAGAGTCCTATGGTAAGGGCAGAAATTATTTTGATGCCTCGGAGCAAGCAAAGAAGAATGCAGTTTGGGAAGTTATTTTTTATGGGATAAAAGAAGGTTCAGGTGGATGTTCTTCAGACCCTCTTCTTTTCAGCCCTGAGCCCCAAAAGACCTATGAAGATTTTTTTAATTCTTTCTTTCAGGATAAAGGACCTTACTTATCTTATGTTTCTCTCAAAGATGAAAAGATAAACAATAAATTATCTCGGAATGCAAAGAAAGGAACTGAAATGCAGCAAAGAATGGTCGTAGTAAGGGTGAATCGAGCAGGCCTCAAAAAGTATTTAAAAGAAAATAAAATTGAATAATATGAAAGCAAAAACTAAAATATTCCTATTTTTTGTATTACTTCTCGGCGGAAATTTAATGGCTCAAAATAGTGCGGGTAAAACCGATGATGCGGGGCGTGTTGCAATATCTGCTTATGTGCCGAGTGATATAGGAGGACTAAATGCCGCGGCGCAAACGGCTCTTAAAAATCGCCTTGATCGAATTGTTTCCAAAAATGGTTTAGCAGGTTCATCTCTGAATAATCGCTTTATACTTACCGCGAAGGTTCAAAAGCTGTCTTCAATTAAAGTTCCATCAACTCCTCCCGCTTACAATTACGAAATTGAGGTAACTTTTATCATTGGTGATGCTATTGAAGGGGTTAAATTTTCAACTTGCAGCACCACCATCATGGGTGCAGGCAATACGGAATCCTCTGCTGAAATTGCTGCGATTAAGAAAATCAAGGAAAATGATCCAGAATACCAAAAGTTCATTGAAGAAGGAAAGAAAAGAATTATTGAGTATTTTAATTCTAAATGTGATTTTTACTTAAAAGAAGCACAAACCTATGCAGCTAAATCAGAGTACGAAGCTGCAATAGCAACCTTGTTTTCAATTCCGGATGTTTGCAAAGATTGTTACAACAAAGCAATGGATGCGGTTGGGCCGATTTATAAACAACAAATCGATCGCCAATGTAAGAAAGATTTAATGGAGGCGAATAACGTTTGGTCTGCTAATCAAAATGGTACAGGTGCTGAGCAAGCTTCAAAATTCTTGGCTAAAATTGATCCTAATTCGTCTTGCTATGCAGATGGGTTAGCCTTGTCGGTGGAGATAGCCAATAGAATTAAAGAACTAGACCAACGGGAGTGGGCATTTCAAATGAAACAACAACAAAATGAAGCCGATATAAGAAATGCCGAAATTCAGGCGGCAAGAGATATTGGCGTTGCCTATGGTGAAAATCAACCCAAATCCATCACAACAACCTATAATATCAGTTCTTGGTGGTGGTAATGCACAACAAATCAATTTAAAGGGCTTATTACTAAGCCCTTTTTTTTTTGTTTCGAATTAGGATTACTCCTTAACAACGTGCAATGTTCTTCCTGCTTGTCCTTGGGACGTTAAATAAATGTGCTTTCGAAACGCTTAATGGCATTTTTTGCAGGATGCATTCAATGAAAATCGTTCAGTGCAGGAAAATTTTTAAGCGTCACCCCCTACAAATTAAATGGACTTTGGCTTAATATCTTTGATCACCAATTGCACGGATCGCAGGTGATTGAATTCGTTGATTTCCAAAGTATAGGCGATATCGAAGGCAAGCCCTTCAGCCACGAGGTCTGCTTTTTCGACAGCTTTGAAGGCGATTCCATTCAATACCCCCTCGAAATTCGGTGCCATCAATTGCAAACGCAGATGGTCTTCTTTCAAGACGGTCGTTTGTTTGGCATAGATTCCTCGCGCCACAAACAAGGGTTTGTCATTTCCTGGTCCAAACGGTTCAAATTGGTTCAGGATGCGCAGCAATTTGGGTATGGAATGCCACGGCTCGTTACCAAATATTTTCTGGAACGGGAGTTCCGCCTCGTAGGTTAATACCGGCTGACGTGGATGGGTTTGAAAATAAACCGCGGCCAGTTCCTCCATTTTTTGCTTAAATGCTTGAAAATTTTCCACGGGTAAGGACAAACCAGCGGCATGTTGGTGTCCACCGAATTGGTGGAGCAAATGCGCACATTGCGTAAGTGCATGATGAATATCAAAGTCCCCGATTGTTCGGGCAGAACCGGACAACACGCCCTCTATTTCCGAAAGCACTATGGTGGGCAAAGGGTGTTTTTCAATAATGCGCGAAGCCACAATGCCTACCACGCCCTTGTGCCATCCTAGCGCATAAAGTACGTTCGCGGAGCGGGTGCTTGGTTCTTTATCCAATAAGGCCAAGGCCTCGTGGGTGATTTGCTGGTCAAGCCCTTTACGCGTTTGGTTATCGGCTTCAATCGCCTGGATCAATTGGTCTAAATCTTCCTGCACCGGGTGCAGCATGCAGGCCACAGCAGTCCGGCCTGAACGAATTCTACCGGCCGCATTGATTCGAGGGGCAATGCCAAAAACGAGGTCGCTTAATTTTACCTCCCCGGTACGTTTGGCGGCGGTAAGCATTTTATAAAATGCCGGTCGCGGGGCAGCGTTAATCTGTTGAAGTCCATAATAAGCGTAAATGCGGTTTTCGTCGGTGACGGGGACAATGTCGGCGGCGATGCTCAGGGCCAGCAAATCGAGTTGCGCCTGCAATGCTTCCAGTGGCCACCTGTTGGTATAATGCAGGGCTTCCAATAATTTCATGCCGACGCCTGCTCCGGAGAGGCCATTGAAGGGATAGGACTCCCCTGGAATTTTGGGGTCCAGTAAAATCGCATTGGGCAATTCAGCTCCTGGTTCGTGGTGGTCGCAAACAATCACTTGAATATGATGGTCACGAAGCTGTTGAATTAGTTCCACCGAACGAATACCGCAGTCGAGGGTGATGAAAAGATCCACCTGGTCATCAATGGCGGCTTGTACCCCTTGTGGACTGAGTCCATATCCTTCACGGTAGCGGTCGGGGATGTAATAATCCAAGGAACAGGCTTTGTCGCAGAGCACGTTCATGAAAATCGCCACGGCAGTGGTGCCGTCGACATCGTAATCGCCGTAGAGCCGAATGCGTTTTTTTCCGATCAAGGCTTGGTTGAGGACTTCTACTGCGGCGTTCATATCCTTAAACAAGAACGGGTCGTTGACTTGGTTTAATTGTGGGCGAAAGAACTGTTGGGCTTGGTGGAAGGAATGTATTCCTCTATCTACCAATAGTTTTGCGATGATCGGCGAGATTTTTATTTCTCGTATAAGTATTTCTTTCGATTGATTGTTAACCTCCTTTTGTTTTTCCCAGGTGTTGTCCATTCTATGAATAAAAAAAGACAATACGCATTTTGTACTGGAAAATTATCTATTTTAGCCTAAACTTTAAAATTAATATTTATGAAAACAAAAAATGTATTTTGGGTCGTTGTTATTGCCTTATTAACCTCTTGTACTGTTAGCAAGCGTATTGACAAATGGGGTTACCGTGTTTCTTTCGACAAGAAAAAAACAAGCGAGATCAGCAATGAAGATCAACAAATTGCAGAGGAGAAAAACGTTGTAAATGATAAACAAACGTTAACTCTTGCTCAACAGCCCGCAACTCAAGATATCCCTACGGTTAAGAGCGAAGCAACAATTATTCCTTCCAAAACGACGGAAAAGCTCGTGAGAAACACACATTCATCTTCTTCCCAAAAGGTTTTAAGTGAATTAGCCAATGAAAGGAAAGTGGAGCGTTTGGAAAAGAAAGCCTCAAAATTCATTGCTAAAATGAATACAAATTCGGCAAAGGCTGAAAATTCGTCACAACCTGAAAAATGGGTTTATATTTTATTGATACTACTTGTTCCTTTTGGAACTGTGATTTCAATGTATTTATACGAGGGTAGCTGGACAAAACGCGTAACTGTGAATTTAATTTTAACATTACTTTGCGGTTTACCAGGTTTGATTCATGCGCTTGTTGTAATCTTCGGAGACAAATAATCGCAGCATTTTATTTTCCAATTTTTAAAGCCGGAACTTAGTTTCCGGCTTTTTCATTGAATTCATCTAGGGATGCAATCGAAGCAGTTATACAATGCATATGCAGCTCCCTGGAGAATCGAACGATGTTCCATTCATTAGATTCTTTAACTAAGACCTTGAATCGGTTAAAAAAATCGATGTTCAAGCGATTTCCTAAGGCTTGTATACAATGGGTAATTTTATCGATCGAACACCCCGAAGCTTTGGCTGCTTCTTCATTGGCGGCAATCACCAGTACAGCCTTTTCAAAACAAAAGGCTTGGGCCTCCAAAGGCGTGCCGTGCGATTGCCACCCCTGCACAAAGGCATCCAGTTCTTGCTGAGCCATTTCGGCTTCTTCCGAGGTTAGAAAACGTTCTGCCACAAAAACCCAAGTTCTCATGCTCGCCTATAATTCTGCCGCGTTGGCGATGAGTTCTGCCACATCCAACACCTGAATTTCCGCTTCCTTGTTAAAATTTTTCACACCGTCGGTCATCATGGTGTTGCAAAAGGGGCATCCCGTAGCCACGATATTGGCGGCGGATTCAAGCACGTCCTCCATGCGTTCGATATTAATTTCCTTGTTTCCTTTTTCGGCTTCTTTGAACATTTGTGCCCCACCTGCACCGCAGCAAAGGCCGTTGGTTTTGCAGCGCTTCATTTCCACGAAGGCTGCATCCAATTTTTCGATTAAGTTTCGTGGTGCCTCGTATACGTCGTTAGCCCTTCCGAGGTAGCATGGATCGTGGAAGGTGATTTTTTTTCCTTTAAAAACTCCTCCATGCTGTAAGGTGAGTTTTCCTGTGTTGATCAGGTCTTGGATTAACTGGGTATGATGCAACACTTCGTAATTTCCACCTAACTCAGGGTATTCATTCTTTAGCGTATTGAAGCAATGTGGGCAACCGGTAACAATCCGCTTCACTTCATATCCGTTGAGGACTTGGATATTCATTTGCGCTTGCATTTGAAAGGTGAATTCATTTCCAGCCCTTCGTGCGGGGTCTCCCGTGCACGATTCTTCGGTACCCAATACGGCAAATTTTACGTTGCAGTGGGTTAAAATTTTGGCAATGGCTTTGGTGATTTTTTTGGCGCGATCGTCAAAACTCCCAGCGCATCCTACCCAAAAAAGCACTTCGGGTGTTTCTCCTGCGGCCGTCAACTGGGCCATGGTGGGAACATTCAACTGCATGGTATTAATTTTCTTCGGTCCATTTCATGCGGTCCGCGGGCGAAAACTGCCACGGCGCACCGTTATTCTCAATGTTGGTCAGCATCCCTGTTAATTCGGAAGGTATTTTGGATTCTTCCATGACCAAAAATCGTCTAAGGTCCACAATAATGGAAAGGGGGTCAATATTCACCGGACATTCTTGCACGCAGGCATTGCAACTCGTGCACGCCCAAAGTTCCTCTGGGGTGATGTAATCGCCTAACAAGGATTTACCGTCTTCAAGGTTTAGTTTGTTCTTTCCTACTTCGCTCAATCGGTCGCGGGTATCCATCATTATTTTTCTTGGCGAGAGCAACTTCCCTGTCGTGTTTGCCGGACAAACGGAAGTACAACGCCCGCATTCGGTGCAGGAGTAAGCCGATAAAAGTTGTTTTTTTGTCAAATCTTGTACGTCTTTAGCGCCAAAGCGTTGAGGCATCTCCGTTCCCGGAGTAGCAGCGTACGGGTCAGCGCTGGGATTTAGCATGAGTTTCACCTCTTGCTCAACGCTTTTCATGTTGGTGAATTTACCTTTTGGCGCGAGGTTCGAAAAATACGCATTGGGAAAAGCAAAGAGAATATGAAGATGTTTCGAATAGGGCAAGTAATTCAAGAACACCAACACCATGATCAAATGGCCCCACCAACCAATTTTCCCAAGTAGGTAAAGTGTTTCGACATTCCTTACCGATTGTCCAAGCATCGGACCGAAAAATTGACTTACTGCAAAGCCAAAAGACGTGTGGGAGGAAAGCCCTAAGGCCGCCTCATCGGCGGTATTCATGGTGAAAATGAACAGAATGAGTAAAAGTTCAAACAACAGAATCAGGTTGGCGTCGTTTCTTGGCCATCCTTTCAATTCTACCATGGTAAAACGGGGAATTTTAAGGATGTTTCTTCTGGAAAAGAAGATGAGCGTTGCAATAAACGTGAGTACGGAAAGCACTTCAATGGAGCTAATCACAAAGGAATAAAAATCCCCCATTCCTAAGTGCCAAAAGAAGCGGTGGGAGCCGGAGAAGCCGTCTATAAACACTTCGATTAATTCGATTTGGGTAATGATAAAAGCGACATAGAAGATGAAATGAAGAATGGCGACGAAAGGTCGAGTAAACATTTTCTTTTGACCGAAGGCCACTAGGAGCATTGTTTTCCAGCGCTCAGCCTTGCTACCTTCCAAAGTTATTCCGCGTCCCAATTGAATTTGCTTTACAATGGAATTCATCTTGCTAGCAAAAAAGCCAATGGATAGCAAGGATAGCAACGAAAAAATACTAATGGATAACCACATATTACTCAGGTATTGAGTCTAAAATTCGCGTTAATTTTATTTCTTGTTGGTGAGTCAATTGAAGTCCTTTTTGTTTCTTTCCAAAAGCAGAGAAATGGACATACTTTTTCGGATTTGCCTGTAAATCATCTACCAGTTCTTGCAATTCATTGTTCGTTTCCACGAGTTCGTTGTATAATTTTTCGTCTTTAACCAATTTCCCGAGGGTTCCTTTCCCTTGGCTGATGTCTTCCAATGCAAAATTCAGCTTCTTTAAGGTGGTTTGTGCTTCAAGGATGGTCCCTTTGAAATCTGCGGTAACCAAATCGTCGGTGATTTTTTTAGAATTTCCAATTATTTGGGTCACAGCTTCGTTGCTTTTTTTTAGGTTTAGCGTGATGCTTTCCACATTATCCATGATTTTGGAAAATTTGGTTCTTTCTTCGGATACCAAAGATTTTACTTCAAGGGCTAAGTCGCCTATATTTTCGATGGTGAATTTCAATTCATGCAAGCTAGTTGCAATGTTATTGGTTCCTTTTTCATCAAACACCCCCGACAAGGAATTGACCATTCGGTCTATGTTAATCATGAGGCTTTGTAATTTTTGGGAAATAGGGTCGGCGTATTGCTTAACTTGGGAGAACATATCGCCGGCTAATTTTCCAGGTATTTCATTTCCTGGGCGGTAATATCCTTTATAGTCCGTTTCAGGGTAATTTACAATCAGGCCTTTTTTTAATAAGTCCAAGGAACCTAATTCTATGATGGTTCCTTTGGGCAATTTAATTTTCGATTCACTAATGCTAAATTTTATCTTGACTCTTCGAGCTGGGACATTATTAGGAATGTTCTCGATTTCCAACACCTTTCCAACCGTTACTCCATTGAGTGTTACGTCACTTGATACCATCAATTGTCCTGAATTTGAAAAAAAGGCGAAGTAGGTATTATCTCCTCCAAAAAGGCTATAACCTTTTAAGAAATTAATGCCAGTTATCAATAATATCAAAGAAACAACTGCAATGACACCGGCCTTTAGTTCTTTTGAAAATTTCAACGCTTTTTTTCTGCTAATTTAATGGCTTTTTCAATACTAATTCTTGCCCCTTGGGAGAAAGCAATAACAAAAGCACTGGAAAATCCCTTTTCTTGCATAGAAATTTTGTGTTTCTTGGCGCCTTCAAGGTCCTTCACAAAGATCCCTGTAAAATATTTGTATAAATTATCTTGAAAATATTCATATACTTTTTCTCCTTTAAACTTGGATGAAGATAGATCTAAAGGTTCAGCAGCGGAATACACCTGAACGGTAAAAAAAACATCGGACGTGGTTGGAATATTTTGACTCGAATCGGAAGGATTCGTAGAAGGAGGCAGGGATGAAGTATTGGATGTGCCTTGTTTTTTACCTTCAAACGACATTTTGTATTGCACAAATGCATTGAACATCGCTTTGGCCATTTTATCTTGTCCTTCTTTTTTACCAATAAATCCTTCTTCGGATGGATTCGTTAAAAACCCAGTTTCGATCAAAACGCTCGGCATCGCAGTTTTGTATAGTACCAAAAATCCAGCTTGCTTTACTCCTCGATCGTGTCGTTCGATTCCTCTGAATTCCGATTGTAAGGCGCTGGCAAACTTGATGGCGTTGTTCAAATTAACATTTTGCTGAAGCTGGATGGCAATCATTGCATCCGGGGTTAAGTCGAAATCTTTATATTTGGCACCTTTGTCCTCTTCCAAGGAAATAATTGAATTTTCGCGTTCCATAACCTTCTTTTGGGATTCGGTACGATGAAGTCCTAATACGTAGGTTTCTGTGCCATAAGCGACGTTACTTCCGGCATTTGCATGGATGCAAATAAACAGATCTGCATTTGCACGGTTGGCAATATTTGCGCGCTCAATGAGTTCCACAAACACGTCTGTTTCACGAGTGAACTTTACCTGGATTTCTGGGAAAGCCTCTTGAATCAGCTTACCAAGCTTTAAGGCCATGGCCAAGCAAACATCTTTCTCATGGGAATATGCACCGTGGCATCCGGGGTCTTTACCTCCGTGTCCTGCGTCTATTACAACGGTTCTTAGACCCAAAGTCTTTGGGTTCGATTGTCCTTTGGTTGTTATTGGGATTAATAAATACTGAGTTAAAATAAGTAGAGCTGCAATCCTAGAACTCCTCATTTTTTTTAATAGTTTTGTACCATTGTTCATTACGTGTCCAAAAATAAAATTCACGCTTCGCCAAATTGATGCCATTACGATTTTTTTTCTTCGTAGGAGTGTTGATAAGGTGTATTAACCTTTGGTGCCAAGGTAACATTCAGGACACTATTTATCAAAATTCGACAGGAATCGACGAGATCGTTCGATACGGTGCACGCGATTCAAGTTTCTACGAGGTTCAAACAAAAAAGGTCTATTTATATGGCGGAGCCTATGTAGAAACACCAACTTCCAAGATTAATTCGGGGATAATAACGATTGATTTTTCAAATAACGAAATAGAGGCTTCTTATTACATGGATGCTAAAGGTATAGCGCGAGAGTTCCCTGAATTCACTGACGCTAACGAGAAAATTATCTGCCGTAAATTACGATTGAACAGTAACACTAAAAAGGCGTATCTCGAAGCGCTTTTAGTGAAACAAGAGGAGTTGTATTTTCATATGGGAACAGCGAAAAGATATCCAACGGAAGACATACACTTGATTAAAGGTCGTTTAACCACGTGCGACCAAGAGGAACCTCATTATCATTTTCAATTAACCCGTGGGGTTGTGGTTCCTGAAAAACGAATTGTAGCAGGACCCATGAACTTGTGGATAAGTGGCATCCCTACGCCTTTTGGACTACCATTTGCATTTATACCGCAACGAAAAGAACGAAACCATGGGATATTATTTCCAGAATTTATTCCCTCCTCCCCGTTCGGTTTCGGTTTACAGAATTTAGGATACTTTATTCCGATCAACCATAAAATCCAAACCTCCGTATATGCAAATCTATACAGTCGGGGTAGCTGGGGATTGCGCAATGAGCTTGACTATTCGAAGCTTTATGGATATGCGGGTAGATTAAGTCTTGGGTTTCAACAATTCAACCAAGGGTTCCCCTACTTTACAAAAAACAACAAGTTCACGCTGACTTGGGTTCACAATAAACAACAGAAATCAAATCCACTTTGGCAATTCAATTCGAATGTGAATTTCATTTCGGACAATACGGCTAAAAATAATCCCGACCCCATCAATCCCCAATATTTCAATAATTCATTTAACTCAGACATTAACCTCAGTAGAGTTTTCCCAGGAAAACCTATAAATATGGGGGGGAAGATTTCGGTGCGTCAAAATTCGATTGCAAAAAACATCGCTCTTTTAGCTCCAATTTTCAATTTGAATATTACCCGTTTATTCCCTTTTCAAAAAATTATTCCATTACCAAAAACGGAATGGGGAAAAGCCGTTCAGCGCTTGGGTATAACGTACAATCTTGAAATTCAAAACAAAAACACCTTTGGTGATACTTTACTTCAAGTCCTGGATTTTCAACGAATCAATGCTTCCTTCTTCAATGGTTTAAATCAGGGATTAGGGGTCCAAACGACCATCGGCCTCTTCAAAAACGCCATCAAGATCTCTCCTAATATAAACTACGGAACTAAAATCAATTTTCAACAAATCGATAAGAACTATGCTACGGCTACCAATTCCACAACCATTGATACCGTGCGAAAAACTGGATTAGCTAACGAATTTAATGCTTCACTCAATGCGACCACTATTTTATACAGTTATTTTCGTTTCTTAGGAAAAAACAAACCCTTGTTGCGCCACTTAATGACTCCTACGGTTGGATACCGATTTGTTCCAAAATTAAACGAACTAATTAGCAAGCCAGTGGGTCCCAATCAAAGTATGGTTTTATTTTCTCCTTTTGAACGAAGCCTATATACGGTAGGAAATGCTCAGGCTTCCTCTTTTTTAGTATTTGGTGTAAACAACAGTTTGGAATTGAAATTTCGTTCAGCCAATGACACCCTTACCGGTTATCGAAAAATTCGCATTATTGATCAATTTTCGATCACGGGAAACTATGATTTTATGAGAGACTCTATGAGATTATCGAATATTTCGCTCAATCTACGGACTAGTCCATTTCCCTGGATGAATTTTGTGGCCAACGGTTCCCTCAGCCCGTACTCTTGGGACGATTTAACAGGACAGATGAGAAAATCCTATGCATTTCAGTCGGGACAGGGGATTGGTCGATTGCTTTCATTAGGGCTTAACACTACCCTTTCGTTAAGTCCCAAAAAAAGTAGGGAAATAATTCAACAAAAACAAGCAGATTTACAACAGGTGTGGAATGCAGATTATACTTATTTTACCTTACATCCAGAGCAAGCTATTTATTTTGAAATACCTTGGAAATTAAATATTTCCCATGTTTTATCAAGGGTTGCAAACACCAATAAAACGATCTCGAATTCTTCGGATTGGATAGGCGTTCAAACTTTGGCGGCTCAGGGGGACGTATCTTTCAGTAAAAGGTGGAAATTAGCTACAAATGTAAATTTCGACGTAAAATCGCAACAAGTAACGAATATGAACTTATCATTAAATCGAAATATGCACTGTTGGGCTTTAAGTTTCTTCTGGATTCCTGTTGGCGGAAATAAGAGTTTCTTGCTAAGCATTCGAAACACCTCTAATTTATTTAAGGATGCTAAATTAGAATTTCGACGTCCTCCTTCATTTTTTTAAGTTTACTCACCTGAGTTATACAACAGAATTTTAGGGCCAATAACCATGCGAATAGTGGTAATTCTTCGATTCGGGTTGTTTTTACGGCTATCTTCCATAAGGTTAGGAGGTAAGGATTCCCCTTTTCCTTCGTGCGAAATTCGGTAGGATAATTTCCAAGTAACTTCAAGTGCTTTGAGTTGTTTTTCAAACTCGTTGGCAACGGCTTTGGCTCTTTCCTCCGAAAGGGATAAGTTTCGTTGGGTACGGGTTTCCTCATCTCCCGATCCCTGTCTATCTGAATACCCGGAAATAATTAAAATCGTTGAAAACTGCTCTTCAGAAAAGATCATTTCATTATGATGATCCAGGTACTTTTTCCATTGAACAACCTCACTTTTTATCGAGTCCAATAAAATGGAAACCAATCTAATACCTTCTTTGCTTATCTGGGAACTTCCTGTTTCAAAACCGATATCTGCAGCTATATTTTTAATTTCCTTATTGGCTGAAATTAATTCTCCCATTGGAATAACATATTTATAGAGTAAATCATTCAGCTCCTTGGCTAATTTTAATGTCTTTTCGTGCCCGTCCGGTGAGTAGGGGTCTATTTCGTTCAATTCACGAACAATTTGTTGTGATCGCTCCATTAACCGTACAAGTTGATCATCGATTTCTTTTATCCGCTCGGTGGAGTCTATCGTATAAAACATTTTCCTCTGATCTTCCAGCAATTGAATCGCTTGTTCAGCCTTTTCAATTTCCTCAGCAAGGTTTTTCTCTCTTGCCGCTTGTTTACGGTTTAATGCATTTACCTTGGTATCGCCTCGCTGACCGTGAAAAACTGTGGTATTATATTTAGGTTTAACCAAAACTCCTGTATCCTTACATGCTGGAAGTAAAAACCACAGTACAGATAACCAGACCAAATTAATGCGTGAGAAGCTAAAAATGCGTAACACCCAGAGATTCATGATTTATTTTTATACTTTCCGTAAATGTACGTAAACTTTGCCCCTAAAAAAACAACTTGAGAAGAGTAAAAAACCCATGCCATTAGAATAAAAATTGAACCAATAATATCGCTTTTTCCTAAAAAAAAATAATGTTGTAAATACCATTTTATAAGCAATTGGCTGAGCAAAAGAAAAACGGCTGTTACCAAGGTTCCTATACCAACGACGCTCCACGGAACATTTGCATCGTTTACGAATTTAAAAAGCAGTAAAATTATTAAATAATTAAGGGTAAATGAAAATAACATCTGCACCAAAATGTGCGAAAAATGGTTCGTAGAAAACCAAGAAGCAACCACATTAAACGCAAAAAGCTGGAGAAAATAAAGTAAAAATACTACCAAAGCAATAAAAGCAAGGTAAGATAGCGAAAGAAGTCGAAATTTGAATAACTCCAAAAATATATTGATTTTTGGTTGATTATTCTGTGCCACATCGAAAAATTCATTGATGCTGTGCTTTAAGGACACCATAAATGCGGAACAAGAATAAAGTAATGTTACTATCATAATCATGTTCAAAACCCATGAATGGGCCTGTTCATGAATGTTTTTAATTATATCCGTAAAAACATGAATATCACTTAAACCAATGTTCTTTCGAAAAAGTTCGGAAATTACCTGTAGGCAAAATGCTTCGCCAAAAATCCAGCCGAAACTAACTACTGTTAAATAAAGCAAGGGGATCATGGAAAATAGCGTGTAATAGGAAACGGTAGCCGCGTGTAAGTGCGCTCGTTCTTCGAAATACGATAAAAAGACCGTCTTTATCAAATTGAAAAAACCCTTTATTTCTTTATGTTGTTTCATAAAAAGGAAGAATTTTAACGGTTTCAGGTAAGGGTTCTCTAAAATATAATACCACTTCTTCGTTGTTCGCAGAGCAAAAGTAATGAACATATACCATTCCATTAAAATATAACGAAGAGCGTGTTAATTCTATCCCATGTTCCGATTGTGTAAAAGCATTTGGTCGAAAAAGGAAACGAATTCCATTGACTTCCAAGGCATTGACGGGTCCCATTAATTCGGCACTTTTTCGATGCTTAAGATTAAAATATTTTCGCTGGGGTTTTTCAAACTTAGAAAGTTTTCCTAGGTGATTCAATACCGCTATCTGATCGCAATGCGCCATTAAATCTTGAACATCATGTGAAACCATAAGCACATTGTACATTCCCAACCGAAATATCTGTTGCAATATTTTCTTTTTATTAGAAAAATCAAGGTGTCCAAAGGGTTCGTCGAGCAGCAGCCATTCCGGTTTATTTGCCAAGGCACGTGCAATGGCAAGCCGTTGTTTTTCCCCGTCCGATAAGCGCTTGGCAACCGTGTTTTTAGAGGCCATCAAGCCCATTTCGCGGAGGAGTTCCTCTACGCGGGATGTTCTTTGGGGCATGGGCCAACCTAATATCGATTCACGGATATTTTCTTGACACGTATGATTCCAATCCAATTGATAATCCGCGGATACCAAAGATATTTCAGATAAACCAGGAATCAATCGTTGCGAACTGTAGTGTAAATACTTTCCATTCAATTGAACAAATCCTTCGGTTGGGTCTTGATACCCTGAAATGATCCTTAATAAACTGGATTTTCCTGCCCCGCTCCTACCATAGATACCGTATATTCCACCCGGTTTAAGTAGAAAGCTTACCTTATCAAACACCTTTCGTTCATCGAAAAATAAGCTTAATCCCGAAACCTTAAGCATTCTTCAATTCCTGTGGGATATCGCTGTTGGCAATATATACCCCCGAGATTGGGTTAATAAAAGGCTCATGATCATTCAGTTCCACCAAGAGGCAACATTGCCCCTCGTACTCTTCTTTCACGATACTTTTTATTAACTGCTTGGAGAAAGCTAAGGGTGTATATTCCCCATTGAAGTGGTGCATATGAATCAATTGCATTGAAGCAATTGGGTAGGAAAATTCACCTTGTTGCGCATAAGTTCCTTTCAAGAAATATGTGCCGGACTCAATGATCTCGATTCGAACAACCTTGTGCACCATGAATTCATCCTCCCATTGATACCTTACATTATCCTCGGATTCCATCCCTGAATGCTTTTTAGCGGCGTATTCTTGTGAGAATAAATCGTTGATGAGCGAACAACGAACCAGGCATGTGAAATCTGAAGTAGAATTCATGGCATTATTTTCAACGAAGTTAGTAAATGTAATAATGCCAATTTGAGTACTGTTACTAAATAAATGGTCAAAACTGAAGAGTTCGAAGGGAAAACTCACTAAATTCGATGTATGAAAAAACTACTAATTATTTCGATCATGACATTGGTGTCAACTGTCTTGATTCACGGTCAAAAGAATCTTACTGGAGCTCAAAAGACGAATTACACGCGATTCTTCAATAGGGGAAAGGAATATTTCGAAGCTGAACGAACAAATGATGCCTTGGCATACTTCAAAAAAGCAGAGGCCATCGATCCTGAAAATTGGAAATTAAGTTATTGGTTGGCTGCTTGCCATCACGAACTTAACTCTTACCTTGCGGCTGAGCAATACATCAACAGTGCTAAATCGTTTATAGGCGAAAAAGATCAAGGGGATGCCACTTTCTACGAGCTTGAAGGCAAAATAAATCATCGCTTAGGTAAGGTTGAAAATGCTTTAGAGGCGTACAAAAGGGCGGCTACCCTACTAGGATCTAAAACTGCGAAGGAATTTGGGATAACAGGATACATCAATCAATGTGAACTGGTCTTGGTAGCGCGTAAGCAGGGTATTTCGGTCATCCGAAAACCTTTGTCTACTAAAATAAATACTGTGGAAGATGAATATGCACCCATCCTTATAAAAAATGGTGAGGTATTATTTTTCACGGCACGCCGTCCGGAAACGAAAGGCGAAAATCTTAATCCAGATGACATGCGATATTTTGAAGATATGTATCGAGCAAATTGGAACCCAAAGACAGAACAGTATGAAATGGACTATAATTTTTTTAATGAAATCAACACCAATGGTTTTGATGCGCTGAGCTATGTTAATTCCACGGGCACCTACGCCTTGATGACCATTAATACTTCGTTAGCAGAAAAAACGACCAAAAGTTCGGACATCTTTGAATTAAGTACGGATCAGCCATTAGTTTGGGAAGGGCCAACAATCATACAAGGCAAAGGAGTTAATACCGATTATTTCGAAGGTGGGGCTTGCATTACGGAAGGAGCCGAGGAAGGAGATATAATGATATTCATCAGCGATCGTAAAGCGGATGTTTCTGGACTGGATCTTTACACCTGTGCAAAAAATGAATCGGGATATGGGGAAGTTAAACCTTTGCCTAAATCCATAAATAGTTTAGGAAATGAGACCACACCATGGCTTACTCCAGATGGAAAATACTTATTCTTTAGCAGTGATGAATTGCCTGGTTATGGGGGTTATGATGTGTTTTATTGCGTCAATGAGTCGGGAACATGGTCAGCACCCCTGAATTTAGGAGCTACGGTAAATACCGTCAACAACGACACCCATTTTCGCTTAACTGGATCCAACAATAAAGCAATATACGCTTCGGTTGCAGATCAAAACGGATTCTATTCATACGATTTATTTGAGTTGGACTTGAGTTCGGGAAATTTCCCTTTTTTGAAATAAGGTTTCTAACGAACCCTTACACGTTTTCCATTAATGTTATTGACATTGTAGCGAACGAACATTTCAAAACCTCCTCTGAAATTAGAAACCAACGAAAGTCTTGAAGTATTTATATCGTAGGCAAAGCCGGTTGAAAAAGGGCCATAGAAAACCATTGCCTTAACTATAAGCGCATCTTTAAGACGGCTGAACAAACCAAGGCTGAAGGCTATTTCTTTTACTTTATCCGTTTCCGTAGACGCCTTTTGCAGTAATTGTTTATAACTTACTCCATAAAGTAATTCATTGGACTTTTTCTGACGATGAAAATAAACAGCCGGTTGAAGCACTCCATTGGTTCTGTCCAATCCAATATTTCCATTGGCAAACCATGAATAACGGACCGCTAAATTTTGAATGCTGGAATTGTAAAAGGAGTACCTTGGATTATTTACATGATAAGCTGCAAACCCAACGCTAAACCCTTTGTCTGCTTCATTTGTAATATTGGCTATATCGGTTTGATAGGTATAAACCGCCCCTACACCTAAATCAAAATAACTAAAACTTTGCTGATAAAAATTCTCTCCACTGGCCATGGAGGCATTAAAGCCAGTACCATCGTATTGAGAACCCCATTGCCCTGCTTCTGGATTAGCAGCGCATTGGCCGAAGGTAGAATTTAAACCCACGGCAACCTTATTAAATCGACTTACCTTTAACGCATAGGAAAGGTTTAAACCGACAGTTGTTTGATTGAAAAAACCATCTCCCATGCGATCGTTAAAAAAACTAAGGCCAGCACCAAGCATTCCGTTGGTGTTTCTCAATCCCGAAGAAAGACGTCCGTCGAAGGAACCTAAAAACGTCTTGTAGGGTGAAGTAAAACTTCCGTATTGGCTGCGATACATGGCAATTCCATTGAAGGTGGCGCTAGCACCAGCTAAGGCAGGGTTTAAGGTTAAGGGTGAAAAATCCGTTTGTGAAAAGTGCACATCTTGTGCCTGTACGTTGCCTCCAAGTAGCCAGCAAAATGCACTGATGAGGATTGTAATGTATCTCATTATCGAACTAGATTTATGCTACCCGTTTTTCGTAGGATGGTTTCATCGTAGAGCTGGACCGTTAATTCGTAAACATAATTCCCTTCTTGAGCAGGTCGACCTTTATAGAAACCGTCCCAAGGAAAGTTTACATCTACTGACTCAAAAACTTTTTGACCCCAACGATCATATACGATAAAACTAAAATCCTTTACACAAACTTCTTTACAAAACACTTGAAGTTTATTATTGGCATCTGGGCCAACACCGTTTGGACTGAATATCGTGGGCACGAAAAACTCACCGCAAATCAATTGAACAGTAACCAGCATCGAATCTTTTCCAAGGCAACCGTTGGCGTCGGAAACATTCACAAAATACCAAGTGGTTACATCTGGACTTACTACCGGATTCGGACAATTGGAACAGGACAACCCTTGACTTGGAGTCCATGTAAAAATGGAACCTGGAGTAACATTCGCATTAAAGGATACCCCTGGATTAATTGTAATATTTCCAGGAGTTATATTCACAGGTAAACTATTGATCGGGGTAATGGTTGCACCGTAGATTACTTGGCAATTATTAGAGTCTGCTACAATTACGGTATAATTACCCGCATTAAGGTTGAAAATACTATCTAACCCGGTTTGACCGGTAGACCATGTGTAAGTGTAGGGAAGTACCCCGCCGGAGGCTGTTACATCCATAGTGCCTAACTGACCGGTGGCACAATTAATGGGCGTTGAATCACCCACTACAACTAAAACATTCGGCTGACCTATAGTAATTGATTGAATCACCACACACTGTAGCGCATCCACCACCACAAAATTATAGGTTCCAGGGGCTAAATTGGTGGCAGTATCATTGGCAATATTACCGGGTGACCAAGAATATATGAAGGGTGCGGTTCCCCCGGAAATTACCTTACCAACTGCCCAACCGTTATTCGCTCCGTTGCAGGTAACATTATGAACTACAGGTATACTTATAACAGGTGGTATGGGAGTAGGATTAACCACATACGCGCTTGCAGAGGGTGTTGTGCAACCGGATCCAGTCTGCTGTACAAACAGCGTGTAGGTTCCACCAGGAACGGCACTAAATACAGGTGAAATTTGAAAATTTGTACCGTTGATCGAATATAAATACTGTGCACCGATGGGGCTAGTAAACGTAATTGTCCCAGTGGGCTGAGGACAGGTAGGCTGAACAATGGTAGCCGTTGGTACTGGAGGAACCGATAATGCTGCATTGATACAAACCTGAGCTGTGGGACTGGAAATACAATTGTTTGAATCTTTTAAAGTAAATTGATAACATGTTCCAGGGGTTAGATTGGAAAATGTAGCGCTGGTGCCCGTACCGGTAAAATTTCCATTATTTGGTATACCTAGATTGGGCGAAGCGGTAAGTGTCCATGTCATCCCCGAGGGCAATCCGTTGAACGAAACAGCGCCGTAATTCGCAGCACAAGAGGGTTGAGTCACTTGATTTATGGTTGGTGGGTTAGGATTAGTTGGTGCCACAATATTGACCGTCACCCCGGCGGAAACACATGAATCTATGACTCGTGTAACCGTAAAAGTCCAAAGTCCTGTTCCTAATCCACATACCACATGGGTAGTTCCAAGTAAATTTGCTGTGATAATTCCTGGAGGCCCCGAAGGCCCGATTGCTTTAATAAACCATGCCCCGGTGGAAGGTAAATTACCTAAAAGTACGCAACCCGTTGTGGCACCTGGAGGACAATTTGGTTGATTAATAGATAAAACTATGGGGGTGCTTGGAGGCGATGGCACGGTTGAAACATTTACCGTACTTG
>Ga0214917_10002523_pt1 | contig 22137 bp, 14 predicted proteins | sample LL_1208_BB_MetaG_FD_177983 | JGI IMG/M metagenome (GOLD analysis project Ga0214917, IMG submission 177983) | Freshwater microbial communities from Lake Lanier, Atlanta, Georgia, United States - LL_1208_BB | ecosystem: Environmental > Aquatic > Freshwater > Lake | place: USA: Georgia | collected...
TAGGAGGCCAACTCTTCGACCGTTGGGCAGGAGCAGACGAGATTGCGATCGCCATGGACGGCGTCGATCCGGGAGACGGTGGGCCAATATTTCCAGTTCCGCGTCCAGTGGGCAGGGTAGGCGGCTTTCTCGCGTGAGTAGGGGCGGTCCCATGATTCCGAGGCGACATCGGCGGCGGGGTGAGGGGCCAACTTCAAGGGGTTGCGGGTGCGATCCATTTTGCCCGATTCGATTTCAGCGATCTCCTGCCGGATTGAGATGAGTGCGTCGGCAAAGCGGTCCAGTTCTTCACGGGATTCGGATTCGGTGGGCTCGATCATCAGGGTTCCACCCACGGGCCAGGACATCGTCGGGGCGTGAAATCCGTAATCCATGAGGCGCTTGGCAACATCCTCGACCTCGATACCCGCGGAGGCCTTGAAGGGCCGGATATCCAGGATGAACTCGTGGGCAACCCAGCCTCCCGCCCCACGGTAAAGGATCGGGTAGTGGGGGGAGAGGCGTTTCGCGAGATAGTTGGCATTCAGAATCGCGACTTCGGTGCAACGCGCAAGGCCCCTGCCTCCGACCATGGCCAGGAACATCCAGGGAATGACCAGAATACTGGCACTGCCATAGGGGGCGGAGGCAACGGCTCCGACCTGGTTCCTTTTCAAGGCTTGGTGGGGATGGGAGGGAAGAAAGGGGGCTAGATGACTTGCCACGGCGATCGGGCCGACTCCAGGACCGCCTCCGCCATGGGGAATGCAGAAGGTTTTATGTAGATTCAAGTGGCAGGCATCGACCCCGAATTCCCCCGGGCGGCAGATACCGACGAGAGCGTTGAGGTTGGCTCCATCCATGTAGACCTGGCCGCCCGCTTGATGGACTTTTGCGCAAAGATCCCGGATGGCCGTTTCGAAGACCCCATGGGTGGAGGGATAGGTGACCATGGCGGCGGCGACCCGAGGCCCGTGTTCCTTGAGTTTTGCATCCAGGTCGGAGAGGTCGACGTTGCCTTGGGAATCACAAGCCACGGGGATGACGCGAAAGCCGACAAGGACGGCGCTGGCGGGATTTGTTCCGTGGGCGGAAACCGGAATCAGGCAGACATCCCGCTGGGTGTCTCCGCGAGAGTAGTGCCAAGCCCGGATCGACAGAAGCCCGGCATACTCCCCCTGAGAACCCGCATTGGGCTGGAGGGAGACATGGGGCAGACCGGTGATTTCCCCCAGCCAAGTCTCCAAATCATGGATGATCCGCAGGTAGCCGGGGTTTTGGTCGGCAGGTGCGTACGGATGGGGTTCGGAAATGGTCGACCAACCCAGAGGGGTGAGTTCGGAGGCCGCATTCAGTTTCATGGTGCAGGAACCGAGAGGGACCATCGACTGGGCGGGAGTGAGATCCTTGGCGGCGAGACGCCGGATGTAGCGGAGCAGCTCGTTCTCATTTGTGTGAGAGGTAAAGATCGGATGACGAAGGGCGGGGGACTTCCGGGCAAGAGGGGTGGGAATCGGCGGGAATTCGGAGGAGGGGGGCGGGAGTTTGGTTGCCCCAAAAAAGGAGAGAAGACGGTCAACTTCGGCTTCGTCGGTCCGCTCGTCCAACGTGATGCCAAGATCACCATTCGGGAAATCTCGAAAGTTTGTTTGAGCTTGCGCTGCCTTGAGACGTGCGGTTTTGAGCGCCGCGGGTGGGCCTTGGATATGGAGCGTGTCGAAGAAAGTGGGGTGGGCGATCGTCAAGCCGATGACCTTGAGACCGGCCGCAAGCCGTTGGGTGTGTTGGTGAATGCGGAGGGCGATTTGATAGAGGCCTTTTGGGCCGTGGTGAATGGCGTACATCGAGGCGAGAGCAGCGAGGAGGGCCTGGGCGGTGCAGATGTTGCTGGTGGCGCGGTCGCGACGGATATGCTGCTCGCGGGTTTGGAGGGAAAGCCGATAGGCGGTACGACCTGCAGTGTCTTTCGAGACACCGATCAGCCGACCGGGAAGCAATCGTTGGTAGGCGAGGCGGGTGGCAAAGTAGGCGGCATGCGGACCACCAAAACCGATGGGGACGCCAAACCGTTGGGTGCTCCCAACGGCGACATCGGCGCCCAGTTCGCCAGGAGGGGTCAGGAGAAACAGGGAAAGTGGGTCGGCGATCATGATGGAGAGGGCGCCTGATTTTTTTAACTGTTCGATGGATGGGCGGGGATCGGCAACGCGCCCATCGCTTTCGGGGTAGGCCAGGATACCCGCAAAAAGATTGGAAGTTTCTTTTTCCGGGAAGGAGTCGGAGACAACAACCCTCCAGCCCAAGGCAGCGGCGCGTGTGGAGATTACGGAGGTGGACGATGGGTGAAGGCCCGGGGTCAACCAGAGGGTCTTTCGATTTTTATCGGCCATGGCGGCATAGGCGAGGGAGGCGGCTTCTGCGGCGGCTGTGCCCTCGTCCAGAAGAGAGGCGTTGGCGATCTCCATGCCGGTCAGCTCGAGCACCATGGTTTGGTAGTTCAGGAGGGCCTCGAGGCGGCCTTGGGAGATTTCCGGTTGGTAAGGGGTGTAGGAGGTGTACCAACCGGGATCCTCAAGAATGGCTCGGCGAAGGACGGGGGGAGTGATCGTACCGTGATAACCCAATCCGATGAGAGAGCGCCAAGGGGGATTGGCGGCTAGAATCTTCTCGAGGTCCGCCAAGGCGCGTGTTTCGGATCGGGCAGGTGGCAAGCGGGGGGGATGCGCGGAGGCTAAGCCTTTTGGAAGGGTGGCCTGAACTAGCTCCTCCAAAGAGGAGAGTCCAAGAGTTTGGAGCATCTCCTTTTCCGTCGCCTTGTTGGGTCCGAGGTGCCGCGAGAGAAAGGAGAGATCGTCGGCTGGGGGTGTACTCTTTGGGGCGGGGGTGGTCGCGGAGGGCTGGGTGGGTTTGGCCGGTGGAGCAAAGGCGGGGGTCACGTATGGAAAATAATCGGGGGTAAGGGGTTGGCAAGGGGTTCGGTAAAGTTGGTCAGATGAGGTTGGGAATAGTTAGTCTAGGGAAGTGCACCAGCATGAGGTAAAAAACTGCGGGCTGGATCTTTTGGCTCATGAGTTGAGCGAGTCATCCGATTTGAGGGCCCTGTCGATCTCCTTTCATGAAGGGCGGATTGATTATGCAACGGCCGGGCAGGGGGAAGGGGAGAGGAGCGCAGTGGTGTTGGCGCAGACCGTCCGGAGTTTGGGAGGGGAGAGTGTTTGCCGGTGGACCCCGCCGGATTCCCGCTGTGGCAGGTGCGGTCGGCTTTTTGAGGGAAAGTGGGAGCAGGGGGTTTTTCTCCGAAGGGAGGAGGAGAGAATAATTCTGGAAAGGGAAAGTTGTCCGACGGCACCCAAGTTCTGGCTTTGGAGGATGCTGAGGGGGGTGAAGCTGGAGGTGAGGCAGTTGCCCTCGGTGGTGGGGGCCGGAACCAAATGGAAAGTCCCTCTGGTGTTGGCGCTGATTTGCGGTGGTGCGGGCATCCTGGGGTGGCTGACAGAAGGTTGGATGGGCAAAGCTTTCTTTGTCTTTGCTTACCTGGCCGGCGGATGGAAGACGGGAGAGGAGGTGATGCACCGAGTGCGCTCGGGTGTTTTGGACATTCATTTTCTCATGTTGGCTGTTGCAGTGGGGGCGGCGGCTGTGGGGCACTGGGATGAGGGGGCGTTGCTGCTTTTCCTGTTCTCCCTCAGCGGCGCTTTGGAGGAGTTGGCGGCGTACCGGACGGAGCGTGAGTTGGCGGGTTTATTTAGATCAGCCCCGAGGGAAGCCGTGAAGATCCTGGAGGACGGTTCGGAGCAGCCGGTTGCGGTGGAGCTGCTGGAGCCTGGGATGCAGGTGCGGGTTCGGCCGGGGGACGCTTTCCCCGTGGATGCGGAGGTGGTGGATGGCAGAACAAGTGCGGATGAATCCAGCCTGACCGGCGAGGCAGCGCCTGTGGAAAAAGAGGTCGGATCCACCGTTCTGGCGGGCACCCTGAACTTGTGGGGGCGGGTGGACCTGCGGGTTTTGCGTCGAGCCAAGGAGAGTGCGCTGGAGGGCATCCTGCGATTGATTCGGGACGCGCAAGAGCAAAAGGCGCCAGCGCAGCGCTTTACCGACCGATTTGGAACAAGATACACGCAGGCCATTCTGAGTTTAAGTCTGGTGATGTTCCTGATCTGGTGGGGGAGGACGGGGTGGGCTCGGGCGGAAATGGGAACGGCATTCTACCAAACGATGACGTTGTTGGTGGTGGCGTCCCCTTGCGCATTGGTCTTGTCGATACCCTCGGCCATTCTGGCCGGCATTGCCGCAGGGGCCAGAAGAGGGATTCTTTTCCGAGGGGGAGGCCCGATCGAGAGGTTGGGTTCGATTCGTCGCGTGGCATTGGACAAGACAGGGACCCTGACAACGGGGGAGATGAGGGTGCGAGGTATCGAGGTGGAGGGAAACAGCAGCGAGGAGCAGGTTTTATGCGGTGCCGCTGCCCTTGCGGCCCAGTCCCTCCACCCCGTCTCTGTCGCCATCGTACGCGAGGTCAAAAAAAGGGGGTGGGGTGTGGCTGCGTTGAGCGATTTCTCGTCCGCGACAGGAGGCGGGGTGATGGGCAGGACGAAAGAGGGGGTGGAGTGTCGGCTTGGAAGGAGAAGCTTCCTCAAGGAGCCAGGCTGGGTAAAAGAAAAAGCGGCACCCGTTCCGGGCGTTTCCGAGGTTTTTTACGAGGGGGGCGGCGTCAGGGGAAGAATCCTCCTGGAGGATGAGATTCGAAAAAGCAGCCGACCGCTTCTTGCATGGCTGGCGCGGCAGGGATTGAAAGTGACAATGCTTACCGGGGATCGGGAGGCTGCGGCCCGACTGGTGGCAGAGCAGGTCGGATTGAAAGATTTTCGTTTCGGGCTTCACCCCGAGGACAAGGTGGCGGCCATCCGGAGCTGGAACGCCCAAGGGGAGAAAGTGGCGATGGTGGGGGATGGCGTCAATGATGCGCCGAGCCTCGCGGTGGCAGAGATTGGGGTTGCGATGGGGGCACGCGGCACGGGCGCTGCATTGGCGGAGGCGGACATCATTCTGATGCGTGATCGTCTGGAGAGCTTTGCCGAGGCTTTTGACCTGAGCCGCAGAACACGCGGGATCATCCTGCAGAACCTGGTCCTTTCGCTCGGGACGATTGTTGTTCTGGTGGTGGCGGCGATGGGGGCGGTCATTCCGTTGACCTTGGGAGTGGCGGGGCATGAGGGAAGCACGGTGATCGTCGTGTTGAACAGTCTCCGTTTGTTGGCGCCTCGGCGGGGATTTGGCGAGTTGCGCACGGGTGGGGAGAAGGTGTAGGAAAGAGAGATGCGTTGGCGCGCGATCTTGCTGTTTGGTGCACCCGGTTCGGGAAAAGGGACACAGGGGAAAGTGCTGGGGACCATTCCCGCCTTTTGTCACATCTCCTGCGGGGATGTTTTTCGGGGGATGGATCTACGGACCCAGGTGGGCCAGGCCTTTCTCAAGTATTCGAGCGCGGGCCAACTGGTCCCGGATGAGGTTACGGTCGACCTATGGCGACAGCATATGGCCCATCTGGTCACCCTGGGCAAATTCAAACCGGAGATCGACCACCTTGTTCTGGATGGAATTCCCCGGAATCTGGAGCAGGCAAAATTACTGGAGAGTGATCTCAAGGTGGAGGCCCTCTTTCATCTTGTTTGTCACGACAAAGCGAAACTGGAGGACCGGTTAAAGCGTCGTGCCCTGCGGGACAACCGTCTGGATGATGCGAGTGACTCCGTCATACATGACCGTCTGGCGACCTACGAAAAAGAGACCAAGCCGGTTCTGGAGCACTACGGAAAAACGATTGTGAAGGAAATCGACGCAGAGCAGTTTCCGTTTGAGGTGACCCGCGACATTCTCAATCAAGTGCAGACGACCCAGGCGAGCAAGACAAAGCGGGCGTTGGCCGCGGCGGGCATCTAGTCGCGTGCGGGTGGTATTTGCAGGCACGGGGGAATTCGGGGTTCCCTGTTTGGAGGCGTTGGTGGGATCGGAGGATCATTTCGTGCTTTCGGTGATCACCCAACCGGATCGTCCTGCGGGCAGGGCACAAAAGGTGCTGGCTTCCCCGATCAAGCAGTGCGCTTTGCGACATCAGTTGACCGTGTTTCAGCCCGAGGACGTGAATTCCCCGAGCAGCCTGAGCCAGATCCGGTATCAAAAACCCGATTTGATGGTGGTGGTGGCCTACGGTCAGATTTTAAAAAAACCGCTCCTCGAGTTGCCGGAAATGGGATGTTGGAACGTCCATGCTTCGCTTTTGCCGAAGTATCGGGGTGCGTCCCCTATTGCGGCGGCCATCCGAGACCGTCAGAAACGAACCGGTGTGACGATCATGCAGATGAACGAGGGGCTGGATACGGGGGATATGCTGGGGAGGATCGCCACTAGGATCCGTCCGATGGAAACGACCGGGATGTTGCACGACCGGTTGGCGGGCAAGGCGGCCCCTCTTCTCCTGGAACTTCTGAAAAAAGCCAAAAAGGGGAAGTTACGGAGCGCGCGTCAGAACGGGGCCGAGGCCTCGCTCGCCCCGAGGATGAAGAAAGAGGACGGCAAGATCGACTGGAACAGGAGTCCGGAGGAAATTGAGGCTCATATTCGCGCCATGCAGCCGTGGCCGGGCTCGTATGCGTGGATTCCGGATGGGCAAGACCAGAAGATGCTGAAGGTGTTTGCGGTGATCCTGTCTCGGCGGGCCAAAGGTAAGCCTGGGGAAATTGTGGAGGTGAATCCGCATGGGATTTTGGTCGCCGCAAAGAAAGGCGGGGTTCTTCTACGGGAGGTGCAGCTGGAGGGTCGGAAGCGGATGAGCGCGGTGGAGTATGCCCGGGGTGCGGGCTTGGTCGCGGGTGTCGTGATGGCCTGAGAGTTCCCTACCTCCTCAGCCATTTCTCCTTTTGCAGAGCCAACTGGCGATTCAACGATTCCCAAGGCCCGGGGTCCTTCCCGGCGGCGTACAGGTCGGCCCGGCGGAGGATCGTGCGGATATATGTCTTGGTCGTCGGAAAATCCATCGCCTCGAGAAAATCCTTGGCGGTGAGGGTTGGATTTTCCTTGGCCCACCTCCTGGCATGGGTGATTCCTGCATTGTACTCGGCCAAGGCAAAAACTTCAGGGCGATCGGCGTTCGACCATCGTTTCATGGCTCGGGAAAGGTACCAGGATCCCGCGGCAAGGTTGGTTTGGGGATCGAAAAGATCGGTCTCCTGAAAGGAGCGGATCCTGTGGGCTTGGGCCCAATCCTGGCCTGCCCCCGGAGTGACCTGCATCAGTCCTCGCTCCCCCGCATTCCCCATGGCCCGCACCTCAAAATTACTTTCGCGCCACACAACCGCCCGAAGAAGGGGGAGGGGAAGGCCCGACTTTTCAGCCGCTTGAACGAGAAGAGGTTCGAGGGCTTGGGAACGCTGGATCTCGCCGAGCCAAGAGAGGGCGATGAGAAAGAGGGGGGCGAGAATCACAGCCAGTGCGGCGAGGATTCGTGGTCGGGCAAGAAGCATGGAAAAAGGGTAACGTAAAGGGTGGGAATGGAAAGGCGGTCAAAACTTGCCTCGCGTGTAAAAAGAGAGCAGAGCCATGGGGTGGAATATCCGCAGTTTGTCAAAGTAGCGCCCGAGTTGGGGTTGGATCGTCTGTTTGATTATGGAATTCCGCAACGTCTTCAGGGTCGGATCGGGCTGGGACAACGACTGAGAGTGCCTTGGGGCAAAAGGAGCATCATGGCGTATGCGGTGGAATTTCCCCTGGTTCCCGAAGTGGAACAGGTCAAGGATGTGGAGGAGGTGGCTGGGGAGAAACCGCTGATTCCTGCGGGATTATGTCAGCTGGCACGATGGATGGCGGATTACTATGCCTGTGACTTGGGTTCGGCCCTCCGAACGATTTTACCGGGTCCTGTCCGATCCCATGAAGGCGGGGGGAAGATGGCATGGTGGATTTCCCCCGTGGCTGGTAGGGACGAATTGGCACGGAGGATCCTCCGGGGGGCAAAAGCCCAGGAACGAGCGTGGCAGCATCTTTTGCGCTGTGGCGGTGGGTGGCAGACGGCTCTGGTGAAAGAGTCAGGGGCAGGAACCGCGGTTTGGCGGGCGTTGGTGGATCGGGGTTTGGCGGAGCGAAGCGAGAGACGGTGGGTGCGTGGCGAGGAGACGCCGGAGGGGGGCTGGCCTGGCACGGAAGTGCGGCCTGAGTTGGGCAGTGAGCAGAGGGAGGCGATGATGGCATGGGAGGAGGAGCGGAAAAAAGAGGGAGCGGGTGTTCCGATTCTTTTGGAGGGAGTGACCGGAAGCGGAAAAACGGAAATCTATTTGCGGGCCATGGAGGAGGTTTTGATGGAGGGAAAAAACGTGATCATTCTCGTCCCTGAAATTTCCCTCACCCCTCAAACCGTGGCACGATTCCGCGGTCGTCTGGCCGGGAGGAGGATCCGACTGTCCGTTCTTCACAGTGGACAGACCGTGGCAGAAAGAAGGGAGTCATGGCATGAGATCCGGGAGGGGAGGGCGAGAGTGGTGATTGGTGCCCGCTCGGCCCTCTTCGCCCCTCTGGAGAATCTGGGGTTGATCGTGGTCGATGAGGAGCACGATGGAGGGTACAAGCAGGCAGAGGCGCCGCGTTATCAGGCACGCGATTTGGCTGTCGTGAGGGGCAGGATGGAGGGAGCTCCTGTGATTTTGGGGAGCGCAACCCCTTGTTTGGAGAGCGGGTGGAACGCAGACCGGGGAAAATATCGCAGAGTCCGACTGACGCAACGGGTGGATGGGGCGAAATTACCCAAAGTCCACATCGTCGATTTAAGAAAAGAGGAAAAGCCCTCGGGGGGCGGACCCCTCCTTCTTTCCCAAGAGCTCGTGACGGCACTGCGGAGTCGACGTGAGAAGGGGGAGCAGAGCCTGGTTCTGCTGAATCGGCGGGGGTATGCCCCAAGCGTGCAGTGCCCCCATTGCGGAAAAGTGGAGGAGTGCGACCGGTGTGCGGTTCCCATGACGTATCACCGGTTGGACGGAAAGTTGCGTTGCCATTTCTGTGATGCAGACCGTCCCTCTCCGGCCCGCTGCCGGGAGTGTGGGTCTCCGGTGTTGCGATACACGGGGGCTGGCACAGAGCGTCTGGAGGAGGGGGTGACGGAGAGCCTCCCGAAAGTCAGGTTGACCCGGATGGATTCGGACAGCATGAAGGCGAGGGGGGCCCATGCCAGGGCATTGGGCGAGTTTCGGGAGGGAAGGACCGACATTCTCTTGGGCACCCAGATGATCGCGAAAGGACTGCATTTTCCGAATGTGACCTGCGTCGGAGTGGTTGGAATCGACGGGGCGCTGAATTTGCCCGATTTCCGGGCCTCGGAGCGGGTTTTTCAGCTTTTGGTGCAAGTGGCGGGGCGGGCCGGGCGAGGAGAGGTGGCGGGAGAGGTGTTCGTGCAAACGTACACCCCTTTTCATCCGGCGATTCAGTTTGCCCGACACCATGATGTGGATGGCTTTCGCGAGCAGGAGTTGGAGCACCGGAAAGCCCATGGGTACCCCCCTTTTCGCCGTGCGATTCTTCTCTCGTTTTCGGGATCCAGCGAGGCCCAGACCCTTGCCTCGGCGGAGCATGTGGTGAAAAAACTTCGGTCGGCTTGGGGAGACAAAGTGGAGGTGCCCGATCCGAGCCCCGCGCCGATCGCTCGCGTGGAGGGCAAATTCCGCTTCCATGTTTTTCTTCTTGTCGACAGGGGAGTCGCGATCCTGGGAGACCTGAAGAGGGAGGTGTTGGCGCCGAAGTGGCCGAGCGGGTTGAAAGTATCGGTCGACGTGGACCCACAGGACCTTCTTTAGATCGAAACTTTTCCTGGCTCTGATAGGTTGTCTTGGATGGAACGTCTTTTCCTTACCACGGCGATCGACTACGCAAACGCCAGGCCTCACCTGGGGCATGCGTATGAAAAGGTGCTGACGGATGCCTTGGCCCGTTTTGCCCGCCGCAGAGGGGAGGATGTCCGCTTTTTGAGCGGACTGGATGAGCACGGGCAGAAAGTCCAGCAGAGCGCAGGAAAAGCAGGCAAGAGTCCCCAGGAGTTTGTTGACGACATAAGCGTGCATTTTCTCGGTCTGTGGAGAGATCTTCGGGTCGAGCCGGATGATTATTTGCGAACAACAGAAGTCCGGCACAAAAAACTGGTGCAGGAGGTTTTGTCCCTTCTTTACGAGAAGGGGGATATCATCCGGGGGACCTTTCAAGGGTTTTACAGCGTTCGGGCCGAGCAGTTTCTGACGGAAAAAGAGAGGCTGCCGGATGGTTCGTGGCCTGAAATTTACGGGGAAGTGGTCGAGCTGACGGAGGAGAACTACTTTTTCAAGCTGTCGAAATATCAGGACTGGTTGAGGGAACTTTTACAAAAACAACCCAGCCTGATTTTCCCGGAATTCCGAAGCAAAGAGGTGTTAGGGGCCCTCGAAAAGCCGTTGCCGGATCTTTGTATTTCCCGGCCCAAAGCGCGTTTGGCTTGGGGCATTCCGCTGCCTTTTGACGAAACCCAGGTCACCTATGTGTGGTTCGATGCCCTTTTGAACTACGTCACCGGGGCAGGGAGCGGGCAAGGGAGGATCGGGGAGTGGAGTCCGGCGGTGCATGTCATTGGAAAAGACATTCTCGTTCCCGCCCATGGAATCTATTGGCCGTGCATGCTGAAGGCGCTGGGTCTTCCCCTTTTCAAAAAACTTCTGGTACACGGATTCTGGACCCGAAAGAGCGAAAAACTGAGCAAGTCCACCGGCAACATCGTTGACCCGAGGGAGCTCGCGGAAAAATACGGGGCCGACTCCTTCCGGTACTATGTTTTGCGTGAGATGGCGTTGGGACACGATGCGGACTTTGATGAGGAATCGCTGGCGGCACGCCGCAAAGGCGAGTTGGCTCATGAGCTTGGGAATCTGTTGCAGCGGGCCGGTTCGATGATCGGACGGTACCGCGATGGCAAGATCCCTGCTGCGGCGCAACCTGACGCCATGTCCGAGGCTTTCCGGGCCACGGTGCTGGGAGCCCTGAAAAAGTGGGATGAGCTGATGCAGAAATACCAGATTCACCTCGCCCTGGGAGAGCTCTGGAAAGGGGTGCAGGCTGGCAACCAGATGATCGAGGCGAGGGCTCCTTGGAAGCTGGCCAAGGATCCAGCGAAGTCGGCGGAGTTGGATGCCACTCTGGCGGATGCGATGGCGGTTCTCGAACTTGTCCTCGAGGAGGTGGAGTGTGTCATCCCCCGCACGGCCTCGGCCGGCCTGATCCAGTTGGGGTTGCCGGGCAAAGTGACCCGTCGTCCCGCAGATTGGCCCCAATGGCCGGCGCATCAGGCCGGTCGTGTTCTTGGATCGATCGAGCCGCTCTTCCCTTTGCTGGAGGACGAGAAGCCCAAAAGTTCATGACACGGCGGGCGATTGCACGCGGTTCCCGGGTAGGGCATTTTATCGCTTCGAAAGATATCCACCGATGAGCAAAAAAGAGTATTCCCATCCCGAGACACTGGTCGAAACCGGCTGGCTGGCCGATCATCTCCATGACCCGGGGATCCGTGTGGTGGAAAGCAATGAGGACGTGCTTTTGTACGACACGGGACATATCGCGGGAGCCGTCCATATTGACTGGAGGAGGGATCTGCAGGATCCCCTCGTACGCGACTACATCACCCCCCAAGCCTTCGCGGAGTTATGTGGGCGGAATGGGATCACCCCGGACACCACGGTGATTTTTTATGGCGATAAATCGAACTGGTGGGCCTGTTACGCCCTTTGGGCGTTTCGCCTTTTTGGCCACACCAAGGTGAGAATATTGAACGGGGGACGGGACAAGTGGGTGGGGGAAAAAAGGGCCTTAACCCGCGAAAAGGTGAAGGTCCCGGCGGTGAACTATCCGGTGCCCCCGCGCAGGTTGGATTCGGAGATCCGGGCTTTTTATGAGGATGCCCTCGCCTTCAGCCAAAAAAAACTGCCCTTGATCGATGTTCGATCCCCCGGCGAGTTCAAGGGGGAGGTCACCCATATGCCCGAGTATCCTCAGGAGGGGGTTCTCCGGGGCGGCCATATCCCCGGTGCGCGGAGTGTTCCCTGGAAAACGGCGGTGAAGGAGGATGGAACGTTTAAGTCGGCTGAGGAGCTGGAAAAAATCTACGTGGAGGGTTGTTCCATGGCTCCTGATTCGGAGGTGATCGCCTACTGCCGGATCGGGGAGCGTTCGAGCCACACGTGGTTTGTTCTCACTTATTTGCTGGGAAGAAAGAAGGTGCGAAATTACGACGGTTCCTGGACGGAGTGGGGGAACCGGGTGCGGGCGCCGATCGAACGCTCGAACTGAGGTTACGGATTTCCGCTGGGTGGAGTGGCGGGGGCAGGAGGGGTGGCGGAGCTGGGAGATGCGGGTTGATAGTCGGTCATTTGGCTGACCTGTCTTTGGGCCATGCGATAACCCATGATATTCAGGTCGAAGCTCATGAAAAAATTCGAAGGCACGGGGATATTGAGAGAGGGAAGCTCAGACGTTTCATAGGAAAAATCCATCCCCTTCATGGAAGCCAGGAACCAGGCCACATCCACCTCCTCGGTCAGTTTGCCCTTGGTCTGGATGATGCTGAAATCGTTCTGATCGATCCAGATCGTGCCACCGACCTTGTTGATGACTTTTTCCTCGCGTGAGGAAAAGGGTTGGTCGGGTTTCGGGGAGAATTTGATCACGAAGCAGGGGCGGTTTCGGAGGGTCTCATCCGCCATCCGGGAGTATTTGAAGCGCGGGGCAATCTTGCCCATATCGAGCATGGCGTTCACCTTTTTTGCATCCTCCACGTCCTTGTTGTCGTCATCATCATCATCCGAATTCTTCTTTTTCGATTGTATGCCCCGACCCCCGGTGGCTCCTGCATAGGTGGTTTTGCCTGAGTTGTCGTCACCGCCCTTCGAGTCATCATTGAAATCGGCGCTAAAGGTGATGTCTTTGCCCGGCTTGATCTTTGCGGTGACCGTCTTGGTTTTGTCGGGGATGACTTTGTTGTCGTCATCGAGCCGCTGGGTCACCAGTTTGAGCTGGTAGGTATATTCTTCCCGGAGTTCACGCAGCTCCTCGTCGCGACGAATGGCATTTTTGATGATCTGATCCACCGTGATGTCGCTGGGGGATGCCGCGGGGGGCGGGGGTGTGGTAGGCGTGGGCTGAGGCTGCGAATTCTCCTGCTGGACCGGAACTGCCTTGGCCACGGGCTCGTTATTGATCTCGTTATCGCACGTGGTCTGGAAGGTGGGACTCAGTTTTGGGTCTCGGGAGTTGACCTGCGCAAACAGGGTCGCTCCGGTGACAAAACCCAGAGCCAAAGAAAGGATAAGTTTGCGCAATTTCATCGTTCCCCTATTTACCCTAATTATGTCCCACATCAAATTATATATCCCCGGCCCTGTCGAGATTTCTCCTTCCGTTCTGCGCGCATTCGCCACTCCGATGATCGGTCACCGCGGCAAGGGGTTTCAGGAGCTGTATGCGAGAGTGCAGCCCGGGCTGCGGCAGTTATTCCAGACGCAACAGCCTGTCTTTTTGGGCACGGGATCGGCCTGGTCGGTCATGGAGGCGGCCATCCGAAATCTGGTGCAAAAAAAGGTGCTGGTGTGCATGAACGGGGCTTTTTCCGACAAGTGGTTTGATGTGGCCCAGAAGTGCGGCAAGGAGGCGGGCAAGGTGCAGGTGGAGTGGGGGCAAGCAATCAAACCCGAGATGATTGAAAGAGAGCTCTCCAAGGGAGGGTATGATGCCCTGACCTTGATCCATCACGAGACCTCGACCGGGGTCCTGAGTCCGCTGGTCGACATTGCGAAGCTGGTCCGGACAAAATTTCCCGATGTGATGCTTATCACCGACACGGTCTCCTCCTTCAGCGTGATGCCCATCCCCTTTGATGAGCTGGGGCTGGATGTGATGTTGTGCGGGACACAAAAGGCTTTGGCGCTGCCCCCCGGGGCCGCTCTTTTTTCCGTGAGCGAGAGGGCGTATGCCAGGTCCGAAAAGGTCAAGGACCGCGGTTACTACTATGACTTTCATGAGTTCCGGAAGCAGGCGGAGAGCAACATGACCCCCTGTACCCCCTCCATTTCCCATCTTTATGCGTTGGAGGTGAAGTTGGCGGAGATTGCGAAAGAGGGAATCGCGCAAAGGCACGAACGCCATCGGAAGAATGCGGAGCGGGGGAGGGCGTGGTTGGCGGCAAACGGTTTTGAGGTGTTTCCTGAAAAGGGCTATGAATCGCTCAGCCTGACGTGTGGAAAAAATACGCGAAAGGTGGATGTGGCCAAGTGGATCGCATGGCTGAAGGAGACCCACGGGGCGATTTTTGACGGCGGGTACGGCAAGATGAAGGGTCTCAACTTCCGAGTTTCCCACATGGGGGATGAAACGGAGAAGGGGATGGAGGAGTTGTGGGGCCGACTTGCGGAGGGATTGAAGAAAATCAGCTAAAGACCTCAGGCGGCTTTGCGTGATTCCTTTCGTTTGATGATCGGGGCGCGATGGCCCTCGGCCACAGCCTGATTGATGATCACCTCCTCGACGTCGTCCCGGGAGGGGATGTCGTACATCAGATCGAGCATCATGCCTTCAAGAAGGCTACGCAGAGCTCGGGCACCAGTGCCTTTCTTTAAGGCTGTCTCCGCCAGGCAACGCAGAGCATCCCTGGTGAAATTCAGTTTTACTCCCTCCATCCCGAGCAGTTTTGCGTACTGCCGGGTCAGGGAATTCTTTGGATCGGTCAGGACAAGGATCAGCTCGTCGACCGTGAGCGGGCTGAGGTGGCTAAGAACAGGGAGTCGGCCAATAAATTCAGGGATCATGCCAAAACGAAGAAGATCATCCGGCTCGGCGTAACGGAGAAGTCCGAGGCCATCCTCCGGGACCTGGGCTTTTGCGGTCAGGCTGGAGCCGAAACCGAGGGCCCGACCTCCCATCCGTTTGTGGACGATCTCCTCGAGACCGACGAATCCGCCCCCGCAGATAAAGAGGATGTTCTGGGTGTTGACCTGGATATGCTCCGCCTGAGGATGTTTCCGACCACCCTGGGGAGGGACGTGGCAGACCGTCCCTTCCAGAATCTTTAGGAGCCCTTGCTGTACCCCTTCGCCTGAAACATCCCGAGTGATGGAGGCGCTGTCCGACTTTCGCCCGATCTTGTCGATCTCATCGATATAGACGATTCCGAGTTCGGCCCGTTTGACGTCGTAATCCGCATTTTGGAGGAGGCGCAGGATGATCGTCTCCACGTCTTCACCCACGTAGCCCGCCTCGGTCAATGAGGTCGCATCCGCGATGGCGAAGGGGACGTCCAAAATCCGTGCCAGGGTGCGGGCAAGAAGGGTTTTTCCGGAGCCTGTGGGGCCGATGAGAAGGATGTTGCTCTTTTCCAGCTCCACGTCGGCGTGGTCGGTGGGAAGGGTGTCGGTCTGGGGACCGCGGACGCGCTTGTAGTGGTTGTGGACGGCGACGGCCAAGGTGCGTTTCGCCCGGTCCTGACCGATGACGTGACGATCCAGCTCCGCACGGATCTCGCGGGGTTTGGGAAGGCTCTTGAGAATGCCTTTGCCGGCGGGATTTTCGCCGACTTCGCGGTTCAATATGTTTGTGCAAAGCGTGATGCAGTTATCGCAAATATATACCCCCGGACCGGCGATCAATTTTTTGACCTCGGCGTGGCTTTTGCCACAGAAAGAGCAGAGCGTGAGATGGGTGGGGCGGGCCATCGGGCACCGGCTTTACTTTTTCGGCTGCTCCTCTTTACGGAAGGAGACAACATGATCCACCAAGCCGTAGGCTTTGGCGTCCTCTGCGGACATGAAGCGGTCCCGGTCGGTGTCTTTTTCTACCGTCTCAAAGCTCTGGCCCGTGTGGTGGGCGAGAATCTCATTGAGACGTTTTTTTGCGCGAAGAATCTCCTGTGCCTGGATGCTGATGTCGGTGGCTTGGCCTTGGGCTCCACCCAGGGGCTGGTGAATCATGATCCTGGCGTTGGGCAAACAGAAGCGCTTCCCTTTGGTGCCCGCAGCGAGAAGGACCGCCCCCATGCTGGCAGCCTGACCAATGCAGTAGGTGTTCACCTCGCAGGTGATGTACTGCATGGTGTCGTAAATCGCGAGACCCGCGGTGACGTATCCTCCCGGCGAGTGGACGTAGATGCTGACGTCTTTTTTGGGGTCCTCCATCTGCAGGAAGAGAAGCTGCGCGATGATGGAGTTGGCCATGCTGTCATCGATGGCCGTACCGATGAAGATGATGCGGTCTTTCAGGAGGCGGGAGTAGATGTCGTAGGCGCGTTCCCCGCGCCCCGTCTGTTCGATGACGCTGGGAACGAAGTAGTCGGCCTTGGGATCGGTGCTCATCTCCATAAATTACCCTCGGACGGCGTGTTGCAAAAGAAAATCAACGGTTTTTCTGCGCAACAAGGTGTCGGCAAGGGAGGGTAGAACGTTCGATTTTTTGAGGCGTTTGGCGAACAGGCGGGCGTCCTGACCCGATTGGGCGGCGAGAATGGCGATCTCCTGAACCACCTCCTCCTCCCCCACCTCGAGGCCCTCGGTCTCGGCAATGCGGCGAAGGAGAAAGCTGAGCTTCACGTTTTCCTCGGCGTTCTGGCCGGCCGTTTTGAGAATATCATCCTTGTGTTTGATCAGCTCCTCGTTGGAGACGCCGCGTCGCTGATTTTCCTCCACCAAACGGGCGACGAGACGGCGGCGTTCCTCATCCAGCAGGGGTTCGGGGACCTCCAATTTGGTGGAGGCCAGGAGGGCTTGCGTGATGGCCCGACCCTCCTCAGCCCTGTGGGCGGATTCACGGGACGCGGCAAGATCCGCCCGAACGCGGGATTCCAACTCGGCCTTCGGCATCTTGTAGTTTTCCTGGCAAAAAGCCTCGTCCACTTCGGGCACATGCCGCTCCTTGAGCTCATGCAGCGTCACCTCGTAGTGGCCGGTCTGCTTTTGAAGAGCGGCATGGGGAAACTCTTTGGGAAATTGGACCTCCACCTTGCGGGTTTCCCCGGGGCTCATTCCGTACAGAGCCGGGACAAAACCCGGAAGAAAGGCATCCGGTTTCAGCCAGACCCACAGTTTTTTGGCTCCTGCGACCTGGCCGGCCTGGGGAGCCAGTTCGAGAATTTTTTTTCCTCCGCAGGTTCCCTCGAAATCCAGAACTGCATAGTCTCCCTCCCGGGCGGGCCGAGGGGGGAGTGTGTGGAAATGGGCCATCGGCTCGGCCAACCGGTCGAGAGCGGATTTGACGTCCGCATCGGTCACCGGCTCGGGACTTTTCTTGGGGATTTTCAGGCCTTTGGCGGTGGGAACTTTGAATTCCGGCGCCAGGTCAACGCGGAGGATGAATTTGAACCTTTTGTCCTTTTCGAAATTGGCCTCCTCGACCGCTGGGTCGTCCACCAGGCGCAGCTTCTCTTTTTCCACCGCATGCCGGAGTCCCTCCCGCAGCAGGTTGTCTTTCAGCTCGCTCTGAATATCGGGGGCGTAGCGACGACGCACCATCTCCAGCGGGGCATGCCCGGGACGGAATCCCGGAAGGCGGGCTGATTTTTGGAACGAGAGGGCAACCCTTTCCTCGGTCTGTCGCACCTGATCGGCGGGGATTTCCCCTTTGAGGCGACGGCGGCAACCGCCCATGTTTTCGAGGGAAACTTTCATTTGCAGCCTTGAAACCTACGCAAGGCCGTTGGGCGAGCCAAGGTCAGATTGGCCAGCGTTTGAGCTTTGGTGGGGTCGGGAAGTGACCCGAGTTAAAGCACTTTTAAGAGATATGCTTATTATTTTGCAAAGGTGGTGGGAGCATCCGCCACAACTGCAGCATCATAATTGGCTTGTGCACGGAAGTAGTCGGCTTGGGCCTCAACGCCCATTACTTCCGCATCAAAAGCAAATTGCTCCCGAATCTGCAGATTCAGCATGTCGGTGGCGCCCAGTTTCATCCGTTCTTGCTCGGCAGATTGCAGTTGCCGGGCCAGATCGACATTACGACGAGTTTTCATCAGGGCCTGATGGGCGGCGTCCAAGGAAATAAAGGCATCCCGGACATCCGCAACAATCCGGTCCCGGGTAAACTGTTTTTCTAGATTCAAGCGGGAGATCGCCGAGTCGGCCACCACGACCCGACCTTCAGCCTCCCGTTGTTGTAGGGGCATTTTCAGCTGTACCAAGCCTTCTAGTTCCGTATCTCCATAAAAAGCGGGTTGGGCTGCAAGTAGGCCAACATCGAGATTAGGCAGGAGGGTGTTTTTCGCGAGCTTTTGATCGATATCAGCTTTTTTGAGGAGAAGTTCAATCCGTCGCATTTCCGGTCTTTGGAAAACAGCCTTGGCCAGATCAGCTGTCATTCGGCTTTCCTCCATCAATGGCTGAGGAGGAAACGCTTTTGGTACGCGCTTTCGCTGGGCAATGATGGGCTGAGAACTTTCGAGCGTCCGATAAAAAAGGGAAAGCTCGATTGCACTGGCTTGAAATTTGCGTTTTGCCAAGACCAAGGCAATCTCACGGCTCACAACTAACTGTTGGTTATTTACCTGAACAATAGGGGCGGCTGCCCCGAATTTCACCTGCTCCGCGATTGCGCTATCGCGATCCTGAGCGATACGAAGCAATTCCTCCGTCAAGGCGAGTCGTTGACCGCTGGCAACCCAAGTGTAATAGCTGATTGTCGCAGCACGGATGAAATCCAGATATTGTCGTAAAATAACCGGGTCGGCTAATTCCTGGTCGATCTTGGCCTGCCAAAGCTTGGCGCGCCGTTCGTCGATAACGCCGTCCCGAAGAAGAGGAATGCGCATGCCTACCAATCCCACCCCCTCACTATTGCCGAGGGAGTTATTTTTATTGTAATTGGGAAGGTAACCACTGCTTAAGAGATAATAATCCGCATAGCTGGTGTACCCCCCGTACACGCTCCCACCCCAAAAGGGCAAGGGTTGATCCAGAAGGGCGTAGCCAGCGGCCCCATTGTTTGGTCCAGCTAGACTTTTTGCCCCTCCGGAATTTAGATTCAAGTCGAAGGATCCCAAAGCCTGTCGGATTCGTCCCTTGGCGATGTCTTGGTCGATCAGTGCAGCAAGAAAGGGTGGATACATCTTTTTGACGCTCGCAAGGACCTCCGGGAGAAGTAGGGGTTTTTCGGATCCCCATGAGGTGATGGGAATACATAGCCAAGCGGCTACCCACGCTGTCCGTATTACCAGCATCATACAGCGGTTATGGATTACCATATTTGTCATTCTTTTTCGTAGGATCAAGTTTTCCATCCTGATTGCTAACCACAGGAGGAAAGCCGTTCAGCTGACGCCAAATTTCGAACCATAGCGGGACCTGTTTGAGCAATATCCACGCATTCACCCGGGTGCCCTGACGAAGCCACCGATCTTTTTCGGGCCAACCGACAGTGACAGGACCTTTTCCATCGAAACGATTCACTGTGTCATCCGCTGGTCCAACCACGACACGAAATTTACCTGCACCGTTGTCTGTGGCATCCACAAAAACGACTTCGCCTCCAAAGGTTCCGATGGCGAGTTGTGGCCAACCGATCATCTGCACGGCAGGCCATCCTTCAAAAGCCAGACGGACTGGGCTTCCAGGTTGGCCGTCTTTGCGCGATTGAATGAGAGGCATATCATTTCCATCGATCAAAATCTCCGCGAAGCGACTGTCGGTCTCGGGTATGATAACGCAGATGAGTGTGCCGGGGCGCAGGTAGGTCCCATCCGTGGTGGCGACATTTAGAACGATGCCGTCTCGAGGTGACAGAACGATCTGCCGTTCGTTTTGGCTGATCTGGATATCAAGAGCTGAGAGATCCCGCTCGGCCACAGCCATCTCACTCAAAGCAGTGCCTTTGGCTGCGTGAGTGGCGGAAATAGACGCGTCCATATCATTCTCGGTTCGTTTCAGTGCTGCAGCAGCGGATTTCCACTCGGCACTGGTCGAATCCCGCGAGAGCGTGGCGAGTTCCAGGTTGCGCTGCGATTCCAACTGTTTGGTATACAGTTCCTGTGTGCGGGTAAAATTTAGCTGGGCCGTTTCAAAGGCAATCTTTGCCATAGCAACGCGTTGCTCTGCACCTTCGATGGCCTGCCGTTTGGCCATCTCCTGTTGAGTGATCTGGGCAATGAGTGATTCTACGCGCCCTAAAGCGAAGTCCCGCCGACTTTCGATAGCTTCCCGCTGAGCCTTCAAGTTGGAGACAAGATTTGGATCATTATCCTGAATCTCAATGATCAGGTCGCCCATCTTGACGCGTTGCCCTTCGGTGACGTGCAGGTGCTTAACCCGACCGGACAGCTGAGCCTCAATATTAATCCGTCGTTCTAGAGGATCGAAGGCAATCACCCTGCCGTTTCCGGCAATAAATTGACGCCAAGGCAGAAAGCAGAGTGCAAAAGCCAACAGCACAAACCCGATGAGCAACAAGCGTGTAGCAATCAGGGTAAAGCGAGCTGATGCAGCAAGAGCAAGGGCGGGAAGGGGGGGATTGGTTGTGGGAAAGGTCATTTTTGCGTCAGGGAAGTGCCATCGGTTAAATGGCAGGGCGCGAGCTTGATGATTTGTTTGCACTTAAGTGTTACATCGTGATCCCGAGTGGTTAGAACCACTGTCCAGTCTTGCGATTTTCCTAAAATGGCAGCGGAGAGTTGATTTAGGGAGTCCGCGTCGAGGCCGTCGAAAAGCTCGTCGATAAGCAGTAGTTTGGGTTGCTGAACCAAGGCACGAGCAAGGAGAAGGCGAGTACGCTGATTTCCACTCAGAGGAGCGCCTTCGATTCTAAGCTGGAGATTCAGCCCTTCTGGGTGATGAAGTAACTCATCGAGTAAGCCTACCTTGGAAAGAGCAGTTTGAATTTCTTTCATTCCAATATCACTACTACCGAGGCGAAGGTTTTCGATAATCGTGCCACCGACAATTTCATCACGTCTCAGTAGCATCACGCTCTCGCGCAGAGATTCTAGATAACAGTTGCGGAGGTCGAGCCCGTCAATCCTGACAAAACCTGCGGTAGGCTGGCGAAGACCGAATAAAATATTCAGCAAAGTGCTGCCTCCTGACCCATGGGGACCGACGATGGCTGCGCGAGACCCTGGCAGGATATTAAAGTTGAGGCCTGAAAAAAGCGGCGCACGACCATAGCTGAAGGCGAGGCCCTCTGCCTGGATGTGTGCACCAGATTGATTATCAACTCGTCTTTCTCCGTCCTCTCTTTCGATATCTAGGTCAAAGATATGACCAAGCTTGTTCATGGCAGCCAAGGCGTCGTACCAGGCTTCAAGTTTTTTTCCCATCTTAGCCAGAGCACCGACAATCGAAGCCATAATTAACTCACTGGCCACTAACTGACCTAAGGTGATCTGCTGGCTGATCACGAGATATCCCCCAACGGCGAGGAGGATTGCAGCGGCAAATACCTGTAGAGTTAACAATCCTGAAATCTGGCGCATCAAGATACGAAAATGCCTCTCGCGTGCGTGGACATAGCCAGTCGCAAGTTCATTGGCGCGTTCATAAGCGAGGGCATATCCACCGGGCCCTTTGAAAAGAAAAGGGAAATGGGCAATTTCCTCAAACCAGTTCACAAGGTTGTACTTCATCATCGACTCTCGAATGCTGCTATCGACCGCTCCACGACCTAATAACCAGATCGCGAGGACTATGAGAGCAAGAAGTACCGCGACAAACATGAGAAGGAGGGGGTGATAAAGTGATAAAAGAACCATTCCAATGACCGTGGCAAAGACTAAATTTACGCCATCCAAAAGCAGCAGGGCGGTGCTCTTCTGTACTATGACAATATCGAGAAACCGATTCACCAACTCTGGGGCATATATCCCATCGAGCGACTCTGCTTTCACTCGGGGTAGTCGATATGCCAAATCGGAGGCCGTGCGCACAAAGACACGTCTTTGTATGATGTCGGAAACGTAGTACTGAAAGGCCGTGATTAAGGCTTGGAGAGCAAGACAGGCAAAAAGTGCGATAGAGAGAATGACTAGTGCTTGTAGGTAGGGTTGAGACTGGCCTCCAAAGGCTAGATTGCTCACCACTGCATCGACAGCAAGCGGGGCAGCGAGATATAAAATTCCGGAGAAAACCGAGAAAACGAGTA
>Ga0214917_10002524_pt1 | contig 22136 bp, 15 predicted proteins | sample LL_1208_BB_MetaG_FD_177983 | JGI IMG/M metagenome (GOLD analysis project Ga0214917, IMG submission 177983) | Freshwater microbial communities from Lake Lanier, Atlanta, Georgia, United States - LL_1208_BB | ecosystem: Environmental > Aquatic > Freshwater > Lake | place: USA: Georgia | collected...
GAAAAATATGAGGAAAAGGTAAAGGAGAATGTCAAAAAAGATATTCTCGGGTCTAAATGGGAGAAATATATAACAAATGTAATTAGAAGCGTAATTAAAGAAGAAATTTAATTGATTTTTAAAAAAAGTTTAATCATTTTAAAGTATAATTATATACCTTAAAATGAGCATCTCTATTGTTAATTACAGCGAAAAGGCAATTGCAGTCTTTGGTAATACTAAAGATATAAAAGACCATCTGTCTGCTTTAGGAGGTAAATTTAACCCTTCTTTAAAACAAAATGATGAAAGAGTTCCTGGGTGGGTTTTCCCAACATCAAAAAAAGAAGAAGTAAGAAAAATTATTACAGCGTTCAGTCAAGGAACACTTGGAGAACCTCCTAAGAAAGTAGAAAAAGCTTCATCAGCTTCTAATACAACCGAAACTTTTACATTCTCAAAAGAAATGTTTTTGTCTCTTGTTTCAAGAATAGAAAAACTTGAAGCAGAACTTGAAATTTCTAAAAAAACAATTGAAAAATTAGCACCTTCATCTCATCCTGTAGATAAGGTTAAGTTAAAATTTTCCTCAAACGAAGAGCTGTACGATGAAGATGAACCTAAAGTTTATAAAAGTTTATTCAAGTCTAAATCATCTTAAGAGTAACTGAACATGATAACTTAAACACTGGGTTATAGTATCACTCAAATCATCCTTCTTACTCTTATTATCACTAAAAATATATTTTAAGGTTGATGCATCTTCTCTTTCAGTTAATATTTCTTCTGCCTTACTTGTACTCCATTTTTTACGAAAAGATTTATCAACTTTATAAGCCTTTCCATTCTCGTCTTCTTTCTTTAATGGGGCACCTAATATTCTTGTTTTATTTTTAGAAGGGTAAAGTATAACCTTTTTAAAAGTACGAAAATTTATTAAAAACCAACTATAAATGTGATGCATTAAAACTGTAGCCATAGGGTTCTTTCCAAGCTGTTTTTCTATAATTATAACATTTACATCTCTAAATATATCTTTAGCGTTTAAATCATCAAAAAAATCTATAAGGTTAATTAAAGCCTTACCGCTAAAGTAATCTTTACGATCTCCTAGTTCTTTTTTCTCAATAAACATACACTGACCACACCTTGCAACATCCATAACATATTTTTTCATTTCTTCATGAGCCTCTCCATACTTGTTATACCTTTGCTTTGGTTTTTGAAGTTCTTTTGCAGCATTACTATCAAAATATTCTTTATAGATACTTAGAGTCTTGAGACCAACGTCTATACTAATTATACTTATCATCGGTTTATTATATACTGAATATATAATTAAATCTCTTTTTATATTTTATCTCTTAAATAGCATAAATTCATTTTAAAAAAACTAAATAAGCTTAAATAAGACGAACAATATAGAGTAAATATGAACGGAGATTATGAATCTAAATCAAATAAAGGATTTTTATTCCAGGCTAAAACCGATGAAGCATTTGTAATTAAAATTCTAGGAGAACTCTTGGCTCAAAGGCTCAAATTTGCTCCTTTCAAAGTAACTCCAGACGGTATTTTTCTACTTAAAATGGACCCGAAAAAGCAACAACTTATAGAGATTGCTCTTGAAAAGACAAACTTTAGTCCATATAAGTGTTCTAAACCTATTAATTTCAGTGTTAATACAACCTATTTCTATAAAATGCTTAAATGTATTAAAAAGAAAGATGGACTAAGACTATTTATCCACGAAGATGATCCTCATAATCTTGGAATCTGTATAGAACAAAAAGGAGAAGGTAACAAGGTCAATACATTCTTGAAAATAACTATGACTCATCCAGAAGACATACAAAAACCTGAAGGATATGACCCTCCTATTATCATTCAAAGCAAACAGTTCCAAAAGATGAAAAACTTACATAGCATTTCTGAAACTATGACTATTACAAGTAAGTTAAACTATATAAAGTTCTTTTGTGATGGTGGAGAACTCTACTCTAGGGAACTTGTAATTGGGGAAGAAAATGATGAAGATAATGCTCACATTAAGAATGTTTATAAACAAACATTCAACACTCAACATATCACTGGATTAGCTAAATGTGCAGGTCAATCATATAACGTGCAAGTATTTGTGCATGAAGACCTTGGATTAAAAATAAAAATGAAAGCTGGTTCTCTAGGAGAAATTACAGTTTATATTAAAAGTAAAGAACTTATTCAAGACGAAGAAGAAGAAAGAACAGTTCAGGTTGAAGAAATATCAGATCTAGCAAAGAATGTACAACTAAGAGATGAAGATACAGATGATGAAAATAAAAAACAAAAAGTTCCAGTTAAAAGACAACCTAAAAAAATCAAATAATTTTTTATTAATGTTTTTTTATTAATAAAAAATATACTTAAGTTAAACCGAAAGAATCCTCTTAAAAACTTTCTCCTGCATAATCATAATCTATAGTATATGCCAAGGTTTCGTATGGATGTTCGTATTTCCAATCTCTTCCGCAAGGATAAGTAGCATCATCTATACCACTTGGATTTTTATTCTTGAACTGTGCAAGAGTTAAACATCCTTCTTTGCTCTTATAAACTATACCATTAACATCTGGATTACTTCTTGCTAGAGGATAGTCCTTTAAAAGAGAATGTTTCCTATATCCATTAATTATCATCCATTCTTCTATTTCTTCTGGATAAAGACGTTCAAAAACATGTATTTTTTCATGTATCATTATCCTTGTTAATTCAGGGTGACTTATCACTTCATCTGTTATAAAAATTATATTCTCTCTTGTATGAGGATATCCTGCCTCATACCATTCTCCATTTGTTTTGCTTAAGACCCAATCCATATTAGCTATTTTTTTAGAGTTGATTTGAGGTATATTTGTATAGTTATATAAAAATTTATCTGCTTTTGCACATGCCTTTATAAGACGTTTCTTTTCTTCTTTTGTAAAGTCTCTTGCATCACTTACTATCTTATTTATATAATCTTGTTTAGAACTTGATTTTAAAGCTATTATATCGAGGTCTGATAAGTCTCCAACATAATTATCTCTATCGTCAATAAAATATTTTATAGTCTCTTCTTTACTCATAAAATATGGCTTATTAAACCCAAAAGTTTCAGTATTAATTAACCATGATAAAACTATTAATATTATAACTAAAAGTAACAGCTTATTCATTTTATTTAAATCAAAATAAAAAAATATTTTATTTAGGGTTATAATAAAATGAAATCAAAGCACATTAGAAAAGGTTCTAGAAAAGGTTCTAGAAAAGGTTCTAGAAAAGGTTCTAGGAAAGGTTCTAGAAAAGGTTCAAGAAAAGGTTCAAGAAAAGGTTCTAGAAAAGGTTCAAGAAAAGGTTCTAGGAAAGGTTCTAGGAAAAGATATGCACCTTCACAGTCTATTGGTAGTTTCTTTAATAAAGCAAAAGGCTTAGCAAGAGGATGTCCTTCAAAAGAAGAAGCAGAAGAACAACTAATAGGTATATACGAGTATCTCCAAGGAATGTTAATAAATATAAAAAAACATAACAAAGAAGGCTTAAAAAGAGCCGATGAAGTTGTTAATAAAATTATAAATTTATCAGAAGAATTATTATTGAAATGTCCTTCAAATAGTAGATCTGAATCTATTAATGAAAAAATAGATGAATACCGTAAAGAACTTACCGGAATTATGCTAGAAAAACATCAAAATTAAAATAAAATATTTCTGTACAAATAAATGCGTCGTAGTTATAACAAGAATTCAAGAAGACGTTCTCTGAGAAAGAGTTCCCCAAGAAAACGTTCCACTAAGAGAAGTCCTATGATGGCTTTACATATGAGATATGCTCCTCCTAAAATGGAAATAACTTCATCTCAACTACTTATGCTTCCATCTCAAGGTATATTTGGTTCTCTTAAAAATGTCGCAGCAAAAGCTCAATCTGGTTATAATAAAGCTTTAGAAACAAAACAAAAAGCTGAAGTTGCAGCTAAAAAAGCCCTTGAAAAAGGACAACAACTTCAAGCTCAAGCAACTGCTCTTGCTGAAAAAGCTGAAAAAACAGGTAAGCAGCTCCAACAAAAAGCAGAACAAATTCAACAACAAGCTGATCAAGCTAAACAACAATATGAACAAGCTAAAGCTTCCGTTCAATCCATAGGTCAAACTTTAATTACTCCTCCTCCTTCATCTACTCCTGCAGAAGTTGCTAAAGAAGTTGTAAAAGCAACAGCCCCTATACAGGCTCTTAGAAGACACTTCTAAATAATTTTTAATTATATAATTAATTAAAAATTAAGGGTGATATACCTCTATAATTTTACTCTTCATCACTTTCTTCTTCATCACTTTCTTCTTCATCGCTTTCTTCCCCAAAAAACTCATTAATAAGGTCAACAGCTCCGTCACGATCTTCCATTCTATTCATAATATTTACATCATCAAGTATATCTTCAGTTATAAGAATAATAACTTCTTTTGGACTCATTTCTCCTCTTCTTCTAGAAGGTTGTGCTACATAACTACCCATATAATCATTTCTATCATATACTTCAAAAATACCTCGGCAAAGTTCAAAATAAGATTTTTGTAATGACCTTACAATAACATTGAAAATTAAGTTAAAATTATGCTCTATCATCAAGTTTAAACAATCTTTTGTTATTACTTTTTGAGCTTGTACTCCGCTTGTATATGTCTCATTAAGATTATCAGCAATAAGCTCATAGAAAGACTCTCCCATTAGCTCATTAAATATATCTTCAAAATATTGTATATTGATTAAGTCTGTTTGTTCTTTCATTCTTGAAAAAAATTCTATTAATACATTTTCACTCACCCAGTCACTTTCTCTTTCATTTCTATCAGTTATAAGTTCTAATGCTAGTTCATAATTTCTTGCAATTAATGCGTCAATTATAGGTATCTCTTCGATATCTTCTTCACCTTCATCTTCTTCCTCATCATCACTTCCAAAATCTAATCTTCTATTTACTGGAGCTTCAATACTTTCAAGAGGAATACTATAATATGCAGATGCTTCTTCTGCTGTCATTCCTATTCTCTCAAGTAGTTGGTTTATGTCCAACCCATAAACATCTGCAATCTCTTCAAAAGTTCTCCCCATCTGAGTTCCATTAAATATAGCTCTTCTCATAGTGTCTCTAGATGATGTAGCTGCATCTCTAACAGGAACAGGAACCTCGCTTAGATCAAATACAGTATGACATAAAGGGCATTCTGCTCTATCTTTACCTTTAGTTACAGCTGTTCTTATAAGACAGCTTTTATGGACTAAATGACCACAGCTTAATTTACCTTGTTCTTCTTCTGGGTTTGTAACTGTCTCCACCAGTCTAACACCATTTTCATCTTCATTCATGATACAAATAGGACATTCAATTTCTTCATCTTCTTCATCACTGCTACTTTCATCTTCTTCGTCTTCTATTAATTTTGCCTTCTTATATTCGTTATAATAAAACTTTTTAAATCCAGTGCTTCTTTCCCCTATTCCTTCAATACATTCTCTATTGTTGCTTAAACAGGTTGGATAATGAGATTTTAATTGACACAATTTAATCATCTCGTCAAAACCGCAATCACCTCCTATACATCCCTCTTTTTTCAAGTCTTCAAAGTGAGCTTCAAGATCTTCTCTTTTTACTCCGAGAGGATTATCTCTACATTCAACATAAAAAGGCCCTAAAATAAGTCTTCTAATTGCATCAATCTTTTTATTAGTTGCTGACATTTATAAATAACTAATAAAAATAAAAAAAATTATCGTGTAACTTCTAATACAAGTTGGACTTGAGTTCCTGGATCACTTTCTATAGGGAATCCGTACCCTTGAAAGTATGTGAATTGATTATACGGCTCAAATTGGAGAACTTGACCTGTCGGAAGTGTAATTCTAATGTGAAGAGTATCATTCTCTTTAAAAGCTAAATTTTGTGTCATATAACTTCCCTGTAAAGTAAGCCAAGATGTGTTAGGATTAAAAGTAACCGGAACCTGAAATAATGCCTTTTTAGCAGCTGGTGCGTTACTTATAATAGGATTACTATAAGTATTACCTCTTTCACTATAAATTTCAACATAAACATGGGAGTAATTCTGGAGGGTTCCATAACCGTTTAAAATATTTCTATTTGGGACGATTAAACTGATAAGTCTAACACTTTCACAAGTTGCATTGCTAAAAGTATTACTTCCTTGATAATTTAAAGGTACAACATTGTCTCTTGTAAATCTTAATATTTCATAGGTTGTTCCAGATGTGACTAAACTTGAAAAAATACCGGAAACAGTAGCTAGTTTTGTAGTTCCGTCATAAGCAGTAATACGTTTCCATTGATATGTTGTAGGAGGAGAACTTCCAGGTAGAAATACAAAGGTATTAAGATAAAAATTATCAATTGAAGAAGAACCTGCTCCAAGGTATATTTGATTTAAAGCTGTTGAATTATTTGATGTTGTGGATCTTTCAGCTGGTAATTCTTTTCTTATAGAATATAAAGTTAATGCTAAAGGGGCTACGCTAAAACCAATATCTACAGTTGCTATTTGAGATGAATTATCATAACCTATAATTTTTCTAAATTCACCGTTAATTTCAAGATAACTATCTCTATAAAAATTAAGAATATTTGAAGATGTTACAGATAAGGTAATTTGTGTTGTGGTAGAACCTCCAGACAATTGATTTGATTCGTATGGAAATGCTAAAAGAATAGGGTCTTTAGCAGTTGCGGGTCCATTTAAGGTATAAGCATTAGTTTCGACAACAAAATCTCCTATATTTGGATAGGTTAATCTATCTCTATAACCACTATCAATATGGATATATCTTTTCATTTTTAATATATTAGCAGGATATTATTTTAAATTTAACTTAAAAGTTTAAAGTTAAAATATTAAAAGTATGACAACAAGTATTGATGACGCATTGTTTTCGTCTTTTGAAAATATAAGTATTAATATAGACCTTTCATCTAAAAATGACATTGAACTTTTACAATTATTTGAAACAGATATAACTGAAGGGGAAAGAATGTCGATAATAAATGAGCTTTACAACAGGGATAAAAATTTAGTTATAGAATGTATTAATAATGTTTTAAATTCTATTTTTATGAATAAATCATCGGTTAAAAAGAGGATTATATTATGGCTTATCAGAAATAAAAGTTTCAATTTTCCTCTAAGAATAAGATGTATTGAAACTATAGAACAGTTAGACGGTAAGACAGATGAACAATATTTAAATTGTTTGGAAGATGTGATGAATGAAGCCGTAGAAATTAAGAAAAAATATGAAGTTGGAACAACCTTCTTTTGGAATGTTTTTAAGAATGTATTAAAAAGAAATAATTACCCTTCAGAATACCTTTTAAATCGTCTTTGTAATATATGGAAAAGTGTTATTCTAGATGCTTCATTGCAAGAAGAATTTAGATATAAATTATTACAATCTTTATGTAATAATGAAGATTATAAAGACAACCTTAAATACTCATTCTTAAATATTTCTCTTGAATATAAATGGGAAGATTATAGATATATTATGTATATTATACAATTTATAATTAAGACAAATAACCTTAAATCTACCCATTTAGATGTGTTGTATAATATTATTGATGAAAGAAAATTACAAACTAACGCAAAAGCTGATATTGCAGACTTTTTCCTTGGACTAAAAGAAAATTTTTCAGGTTATACTCTCCCTGAAAACATAGATGAATATATTTCTAAAGGTAAAGAAATTTTAGATAAACTATCGTATGAAGAAGGAGGTTCAAAAACGTTTTATAATAATACTCAAAACATACATAAAATTGACGTTGATAGTTCAATTAATCCTTTCATTGAAATGTTATTATCTATTAACCTGGAAATTCCTACTAATGAAGATGAGCTTGATGCCTTTATAGATAAAGTTGTGGATGAAATAAAAGATTATTCATCTAATATCCATTCTGCAGAAGAACAAATAAGAATTATAGGGTCAATAAACAGATTTATATTAGACAATACATTATACTCTAAATATAGCGTGACATTATTAACTTTATTAGTGAGAAGTTATTACTATATTCAAAATCATCAATATAAAGATGAGCTTATGAAAAGACTATGTGAAGAGCTTTGCGATATGGCAGATACTTGTACTACAGGTCATATTGGAAGACTTGTTAATATATTTAGTGGATATGAAATAACCTTATCAATGCCTGTAGAAGAAGAAATAAAAAGTTGCGTTTATGCAAGACTTACAAATATTATAGGTGAAAAGCCAGAAGAAATTAGAGACCTTATATTTGACAGTATAGGAACCTCGGAAGAAATTAAAAAAAGAGATAAAACTCATATTGATATGTCGGCTTCTTTAATAGGAACTAAAAATGCTTATCTTGATGAACAAGGTAAAATTATTGAGTTTATTTTAAGCGAGAATGATATTATAAAAGAACAACTTATGCATAAGACAGAAGACCCTGAAGTTTTATTTTATAAACTTCTCGGGAAAGACATTTCTACTCTTCTTGACGAACTTAGAAACGAGTATAAATGTTTAATAGAAGATGGAAAACTGACAGAACAAGACCTTGATTTATACTTTAGAAAATCTATTAACCTTTTTCAGGTAGGGGAAGGCCTTTAATTTTCATTTTTAAAAATGAAAATTAATTATTTCCAATATGACTTTTACACAAAGGGCATACATTATGTGTTTCTAACCAGTTTAAAATACAGGTTGTTTCAAGACAATCTTTTTTATGTTCGTGAAACTTATGTCCGCAAGGTAATAATGTTATTAAGGTTTGTCCTAGGGTAAATTCATCTTGACAGATGCCACAACCATCATTTTCTTCATTTTCAGAGAATATGTGTCTTGGAAGGTTACCTATATTAAGAGTTGGAACAAGACATTTGTCGCTTTGATGAAACTCTTCTGGGTTTCTTGAAAATTCATAAATTCGTCTCATGTATTCTTCTAATTCATCTCCATTTGGTATTTTACCATGCAATATGTAAAATTCTACGTACTGTGGGTATAAACTACAAGAAGGTAATATTCCTGTATATAAGACGCATTTTTTTATAACTTTTTTTACATAATTTTCAGGATAACCTCTAACACAATTACAACGAGTTTCAAACAAACAATTTACAATCTCATCTATATCCGGAAAAGAATGTGCTCCGCTATCATAATATAAGTCTAGTATTCTGTTTGCAATCTCATCGCTAATTTCATACTCGCCATAACTGCTAATATCAGTTTCAGTATCAAGTAAAAAACTATCCCTCAAGTCTTTTAAATGGTTTATAGCTAGATCTTTCTCATCATCTGAATATAAGTCTAAAATACCGCTAAATAAAGAATAGTTTCTTGCGACCCTATTTCTCATTATATCAGGGGAACTTATAACTCTATTATAATACTCTTCTAATTGTCCCCCATTTCTAAGTTCATCCAAAAAAGAATTATCAATGTTATTAATAAGCCTGTTGAAAACAGTATTTAATGACCTTACTAATAAGTCTTCTCTAAAAGCACCAGTGCTCATTTACAAATATAATCAGAAATCTTTATATTAATTTAAAAACAATTATTCTACATATAAAATGTCCTTAGGAGTGACTATTCTTACATATAACAATAATGAAGTCTTATTCTCTACATTAAGACATCTTTATGAAAACACTGATTTTACACCTTTCAGTAATATTGAAGTTCATATCCTTGCACAATGCTGTTGTAAATCATATATTAAATCCCTTGAAACCATCTGCAAAGCTTATGATATTCAAAACAAACTAAAATTCATCCTCCACACTACAGATGAAAATATGGGAGTATCTAAAGGTGGAAATTTTTTATATAATCAAACAAAAAAGTTTGATTTTGTTCTTCAACTTGAAGATGACTGGATACTTTTAGAAACAAATAAGTTATGGTTAATTGATTGCTATAGTCGTATTTCTTGTGAAAAAGTATCCGGAGCCCCGGTATCAACTATTTCCCTTCGTAAATATTCAAGTGATAAGGAAAAATGGCAATATGGTTGGGTTAGAACCATTCCATATATGTGTCATCAACACGAAAATAACTTTAATTATAAAGATAAACTTTTGCCCACAGATGACCCTAAATTTACAGAAATAAAAGAATTTCTTTTTACCTTTAATCCAGTCATTAGAAATAATAGAGATTATGAAAAAGCAGGAGTTTTTCCCCTACCTGAATTTGAAGATGGAGATGGTACTGAAATATGTGTAACAAATGGAACTAAGATTCACTCTAATAGAAACTGGGGAGCATGTGAAGCTTTAAGTATGGAGAAAATAAGACACTTAAAAACAGAACTCTATAAAGAAGGTGTTTTTGGTCATTTTGACGACTGGATTGATTATTTAAAAGAAAAAAATATGGCTTTGTTCCAGAATGAATTTAGTAATCAAATTAATGTAAATTGTCACGTTCCTATTCTTATTATTCATACTACAGAACAGCTATTTTTCAATAATATATCTCACGAGTTTATAAGACCCATAAATTTTCTTTGGTATGGAGATGGTAATAAAAGAAATATCGAAGTTCAAAAAATCTTGTCAAAATATAATCCAAGATGTATAATTATTCTTGGAGACAACATTAATTTTCAATATATTAACAGACTACCTTTTGAATATAGGAAAAAAACTCTTCATTATAACTCTTTAAAAGATGTTTCTATTCCTATGATTGAAACTTGTATATTCTACTCTCATTATAAGCATCCTTATATTATTTCAAATCCTCTTGTAAGTATTATAACTCCAGCATATGAAAGTAAGCATAGAATTCTAAGACCTCTTCAAAGTCTTTTAAATCAAACTTATACTAACTGGGAATGGATTATTATCGACGATTCTAAGACTGATAATACTTGGAAACAACTTACAGAATTTGCAGAACAAGACTATAGAATCCAAGTATATAAAAGGCCTAAAAATGATGGAAGTATTGGTAAGAATAAATCTTTTTGTGGAAATCTTGCAAGAGGAGCTTTTGTATTTGAATTAGACCATGATGATGATATTTTTCCACAAACATTTGAACGTCTTATAGATGCTGCAAATAAAAATAAAGATTGCGACTTCTTTTACTCTGATTTTATTGAATGTGGAGAAGACAATCTTTCACCTTTTACTTACGGTGATCATTTTGGTTTTGGTTTTGGAAGTTATTATAGAAGCTGGTATTTAAATGACTTTCACTACATCTGCAAAACTCCAAGAATGAATCCACATACTTTTAGACATATTATAGGCGTTCCAAACCATTTTAGATGTTGGACTAAGAAGGCTTATATGGATGTTGGTGGGCATAATATTGATCTTCAAGTAGCTGATGATTATGATTTAATCATAAGAACATTCTTAAAATATAAATGGTGTCATATCCCTGAATTTTTATATGTTCAATACAGAAACAGCGGAGGCGACAATTTTACATTCCATAGAAATGCATTAATTCAATACTTGACAGCAAAGGTGCAAAGCACTTATGAGCAAGATATTCATAAAAGATTATTAGAGCTTGGAGTAAATGATGATGTTTATGGAAGAAATCCTGGTCATCAAAAAGACTATGAGGTAAATCGGTTTCAATACCCTATTCTTGAGAAGGTTTATCATTTTAATGATCTTGATGAAGATAATCCTCTTATAAGTATAGTTATGCCTACATATAATCGAGTTTCTCACTTGAAAAAAGCCTTAGATAGTATTTTTAATCAAACTTATCAAAACTTTGAAATATTATTAGTGGGTGATAAGTGCCCTGTTCTTGACACTTTTGTTAGAGCTTATGATAATGCTAAAGATAAGAGATTTAAGTATTATAACCTACTTCATAATTATGGTCCAGGCGGAGCTGTTCCTAGAAACTACGCTCTTAAGATGATGTGTAGTAGTAAATGGATTGCTTATCTTGATGACGATAATGAATGGAAGTCAAATCACTTAGAACGCCTTGTTCAAACCTATAGAGAAAATAAAGATGTTCAATATATTTTCAGCAGTATGGTCATAGACGGAAAAGAGCTAGTGTTTGATGAGCCTAAACTTGGAAGAATTGATACAAGTTGTGTTATGCACAGGTTTGATTTATGTGTGAAATATGGTTTATGGAAAGATAGAATAGAAGGAGGGTATGCTCACGATTGGGAGTTTTTCAGTAGATGGAAAAACGAAAAATGGATTGCAACTAAAGAATTTACCCTATTATATAATACCGAATTTAATGGTCAATCTTTTGAGTTTTTAAATAATTTGTATAAATAAATTATTTCTTAATCTCATTATAAAATGGAAGCTTATTCTTTTCGTATATTTGTAGGTCAAAAAAATGCCTTAATGCTTTATGATTCATATACAATATTTAACGGAACTGGTTCTGAAAGCGGAGGTGGAGGTTTTCAAGGCCCTCAAGGTTCTGCTGGCGGTTCTGGAACTGGAGCTCAAGGATTTCAAGGTCTTCAGGGTTTAATGGGATTACAAGGTTTAATGGGATTACAAGGTTTAATTGGTACTCAAGGTAGTCAAGGTGGATATGGGTTTCAAGGCCTTCAAGGAAATATTGGCCTTCAAGGTAGTCAAGGTGAAATTGGTACTCAAGGTAGTCAAGGTGGATATGGGTTTCAAGGTCTTCAAGGGAATATTGGCCTTCAAGGTAGTCAAGGTGAAATTGGTACTCAAGGTAGTCAAGGTGGATATGGGTTTCAAGGCCTTCAAGGAAATATTGGCCTTCAAGGTAGTCAAGGACTTCAAGGTTTAATTGGTTTTACAGGAGCAAGAGGTTTTCAAGGTCTTCAAGGTTTGATTGGCCTTCAAGGTAGTCAAGGTTTAATTGGTCCAACCGGTGCTGGAACACAAGGTTTAGTTGGTCCTCAAGGTCCTGCTGGTGTTGCTGGTGCTGGAGGAGGTTCAAGCACAGGATATATCGATATATATCACATAAATAATGCTGGAACTTTCCAAATAAGCACAGGTGCATTTAGTTCAAATGTTGCAACTGGTCCTTTATCAGTAACTGTAGGAGGTAACGTTATGACAATAGGCGGCTTTACCTCTCAATTCCCTAATTCTATATTAGGATATGGTGTAAACTATACAGCAGGAACTTCAACGGTAAATTTCTATAGACCAATGACTTACTTAAATACGACAAATGTTCAAGTAGAGATGTATCCTGGAAATCAAATTATATTAAGAAATTTATCAACGGCAAATATGGGAGCAGCTGTAAATACAACAGGATTCCCTAACGGAACAATAGCTTATACAGGCAGATTTGTATTTACTTTTTAATTTATGAACATTTATTCATAAATTAATTTCTATTATATAATATAAAAATGAGTTCTCCGTTTATACCTCATACGGTAAATGCTATTTCTTATCCTCCTACAAGTCCATATCCTCCTATTATACTTCCGTTTGTTATTACAAGCTCTTATGATATTAGTACTGGTATTAAAAATGTTATATTAGACATCGAAGCTTTTGATACTGGAGCTCCTCTTGGCATATATCAAGGTAGTAATGCATATGATGGTAATAGTATTAGACCTGGTATGTGGATTACAAGTTCAATTTACGGTAATGGTTGGCTTATTAAATCTATAAACAGTCAAAGCAGCACAACAATAGACTGTGATGTTGAAGATGTTGACCTTTTTAATGAAAGTTTATCTCCTACAACTCCTTCTTTAGGTGTTAATGAACCTGGTTTTGTTTTTGAACTTTCAGAAGATGGTATGCCGGCTATAACTAACTCAGACATTAGAAATCTCTTAAATATTAATAATTGGCAACAATTCATAGGAGATCTTAACGCAAGATTTCAATCCAGAAATTTATACACAACTTATTTTCACGCCTATCAACCATCTCATACATTACAAGTTGGTAATTTTGTATATATTGACCCTGTAGATAGCACATATAAAAAAGCAACAAATGATACTGAGTTTAACTATTATATTATAGGTAATATAACATCTATCGGTTATCCTACAAGTGACTGGTTTACATATAGACCTAGAGGTAAATATCTTACACCTGATAGAATTAATTTTCCTTATGCCTCTCCTTTAACTGGTTCTGTTGGTAGTTTATATTATATTCAACCAAATGGTTCTATTTCAACTAATAAACCATTTTCAACATCTTCTCCTATATTTATTCAAGTTTCTACTGGTTCTACTGGCGGCGCTGGTATTCTCATTGAATCTTCTTTTATATCTTCTTCTACTGGAGTTTCTGGGTTGCAAGGTCCAGTCGGAGATCCTGGACCTATTGGGTTTCAAGGAACACAAGGTTTATTAGGTCCAACCGGATATATCGGATTTCAAGGTCTTCAAGGCTTAGTTGGTAGTCAAGGTGAAATTGGTACTCAAGGTAATCAAGGCGAAGTTGGTTTACAAGGTAGTCAAGGTTTACTTGGTTTGCAAGGAACGCAAGGCGAAGTTGGTTTACAAGGTCTTCAAGGTTTAATTGGTCTTCAAGGAACGCAAGGTGAAATTGGTCTTCAAGGTAGTCAAGGTGAAGTTGGTCTTCAAGGTAGTCAAGGTGAAATTGGTTTTCAAGGTATTCAAGGTTTAATTGGTCTTCAAGGTAGTCAAGGATTAGTTGGTTTACAAGGTAGTCAAGGATTAGTTGGTTTACAAGGTAGTCAAGGAACGCAAGGTGAAATTGGTCTTCAAGGTAATCAAGGTTTAGTTGGTCTTCAAGGTTTAATTGGTTTGCAAGGAACGCAAGGCGAAGTTGGTTTACAAGGTAGTCAAGGTTTAATTGGTCTTCAAGGTAGTCAAGGTTTAATTGGTCTTCAAGGTAGTCAAGGTTTAATTGGTCTTCAAGGTAGTCAAGGTTTAATTGGTCTTCAAGGTAGTCAAGGCGAAGTTGGTCTTCAAGGTAGTCAAGGTGAAATTGGTCTTCAAGGTAGTCAAGGTTTAATTGGTAGTCAAGGTATTCAAGGTTTAATTGGTCTTCAAGGTAGTCAAGGTTTAGTTGGGTTGCAAGGTATAAAAGGTGATACCGGTGAAGGATTCAAAGTATTTGCTACTACCCCTTCTTATACTGGATTAAATACTGTTATTGCAACAGGAGGAAATATAGGAGAATTTGTTCTTATAACAGGAGGAGAACTTTTCATATATTCAGGAACAGGAGCTGGTTCAACTGGACCAGATAATTCATATACATATGCAGGAGATATAACAGATGAAAGTAAACTTATTGGTCTTCAAGGTAGTCAAGGTGCATTTGGTTTTCAAGGTAGTCAAGGTTTAGTTGGTTTTCAAGGTAGTCAAGGTTTAGTTGGTTTTCAAGGTAGTCAAGGTTTAGTTGGTTTTCAAGGTAGTCAAGGTGCAGTTGGTCTTCAAGGTATTCAAGGTTTAGTTGGTAGTCAAGGTATTCAAGGTGCAGTTGGTATTCAGGGTATTCAAGGTATTCAGGGTATTCAGGGTATTCAAGGTATTCAAGGTATTCAAGGTTTAGTTGGTCTTCAGGGTATTCAGGGTATTCAGGGTATTCAGGGTATTCAGGGTATTCAAGGTATTCAAGGTATTCAAGGTATTCAAGGTATTCAAGGTATTCAGGGTATTCAAGGTATTCAAGGTATTCAAGGTATTCAAGGTTTAATTGGTCTTCAAGGAACACAAGGTTTAATTGGTTTACAAGGAACACAAGGTTTAATTGGTCTTCAAGGAACACAAGGTTTAGTTGGTTTACAAGGAGCGCAAGGTTTATTTGGATTACAAGGAGCGCAAGGTATAAGTGGATTACAAGGAGCGCAAGGTATAAGTGGTTTACAAGGAACACAAGGTTTAGTTGGTAGTCAAGGAGCGCAAGGTATAAGTGGATTACAAGGAGCGCAAGGTGCAGTTGGAGCTACTGGGGATAGAGGATTTCAAGGAGCACAAGGTATAAGAGGTTATACGGGAGATTTTGGAGCGACTGTATTTACATGGGACTTGATAAATTTTAGTTTAACAACAAGTAATTCAATTATATCAACATCATCTTCTGCATCTGCATTTTCTTATGAATATTATATTATTCCTTGTGTAGTTCAATTTCAAGCTGGTCAAACTAATAAATTTTTAGCAGGAGGTTTTACCGATGTTTTTGAGAATCCTGATGGATTATTAGGACTTGATTACGGATTTTATCTTTTAAATAACGGTCAAATTAGAATTTATGAAAGCGGAGTAGATCAAGGTATTTTTGGAACTTATACTTCATCTACATTTTTTATGGTTATTTATGACGGAAGTTATATTAAATATTATATTGATGGAATATTAGTTAGAACTATTATAAGAGGTAGTTCAAGTCCTTTATATTTATACACTTATGCATACTCTTCTAATACTGCAATTAATAATGTTCATTTCTTTCCTATGGGAGCTAATGGATTACAAGGTGGATTTGGCCCTCAAGGTCTTCAAGGTTTAGCAGGTATTCAAGGATTTCAAGGATATCAAGGTTTAATAGGTCTTCAAGGTTTAGTAGGTATTCAAGGATATCAGGGATATCAGGGTAGTCAAGGATTTCAGGGTATAAGAGGTAGAAGTGCAGGTGTTATTTTATATTTAAATTATCCATATACAGATTATGTTTCACCAAACTATTTATTAAGAACTTGTCCTACAGGTGGAAATAGTATATATGAAACACTTAATTTTACATCATATAATGAAGTTGAAATATCGAGTTACGAAACTTCTTATATTTATGATGATTTTTCTCCAGTATTACCCCAAGGTAATTGGGAAGCAGAGTTTTATTTAAGCGCACCAACAGGTACATTTGAGGCATTTGTTCAAATATATTTATCATCAAGCGGAACTGTAAGTTTATTAAGTAGCAGTTTAGCTTCAACAATATTACCTACAACATCTCCATTACCTTATTATTTTGATATTCCAATGCCTTCAACGACAATATATCCTACAGACTCATTTATAGCTGAACTTAACGTCATAAACAAAAATTCATATGCATCTTCTGTTAATTTTTATCATCTTGGAAATACCTACTCAAACATATATACAAGTCTTATGTTTAAATGTAAAGAAGGACCTCAAGGTCCTGCCGGTCCTGCGGGAACTGCTTCTATGACAGGAGCTATGGGTCCTCAAGGTTTTCAAGGTAGTTATGGTTTACAAGGTCCTGCAGCTATAGCTTCTATGACCGGAGCTATGGGTCCTCAAGGTTTTCAAGGAGATATTGGTATTCAAGGTTTTCAAGGAGATATTGGATTGCAAGGTTTTCAAGGTTTACAAGGAGATATTGGATTGCAAGGTACGCAGGGTATTCAAGGACCTGGTTTATCTTATGTCTCTATAAACACTGGAACCTATTATCTTTCATCTAATAAATCTTATATTTGGAATGTTCCTCCTATATATAACGTTATTAACAATGGAACTGCCGTATTATATCTTCCTACTGGTCCTCAAGATGCTGATGTTATTACTGTTATAGATGGACTTCAAACATGGGGTAATTATATGTATACTGGAGGTATAAGTATTGCATCTTCTTCTATACCTATTATTGGTAAAATTTCTAATCCTAATAATCCTTACCTTATAAGTGTAAGAAGTGCGAGACAAGGTTCAATCACCTTTATATATAATTCAACAAATAATACCTGGCAAACATATACAGAACAAAATTCTCTTAATCCTTTTAACTTTAATCCTATAGCTGATAAATGGAGTGGTTGGTGGTCTGTAACTAATAGGTCAAACAATATTTCTCCTGAAACTCTATTTGATACTCAATTTCTCCCTCAATTTAATAATTTTAGCGCAACTTCTCTTTCATACATAAATATAGATACTTCAACATACCCTATTCAAATAGTTTGGTTGTTTGGGTCTCCTAAAAATCCTACAACTTTCAACTCTATGACAACCTTTATTCACGAGTTTTTAAACGAAGATTATACCACAATTTACAATATCGGTTCAACTCACGGTAATTATTTTTCAACCACAACTACAATGAACTATGGCCTCCCTTATTTTGTTAAAAATAGCCCTGGTGTATTTAAGCTTCAAACTGATAATAACTATTCTATATTTAGCTCTATCGGAAGCACTGGAACTGAAGGTTTGTCCTTTTATCCATCTGAAAATATTCTTTTATATAAATGCTCTACACCTCCTCCTTTATCTCAATCTCCAGATGGAAAAGTCTTTAGCTATGACCCTACTAATTTATCATTTTCTCCAGGCGATGATCCTGTTTCTTTAGCTACTACAATGTTTGAAAATTTATTCCTTCATTCATCTCCAAATGTTAATGATGAAACTTCAACTACATCTCCTAATACAACAATTGATTATAATTCATATACAGAAACTTATAATGGAGGCTTTATGACAGCCAAGGAAATTTTTAATCAATTCTTAAATGGTATTACTTTCCAAACTTCTGTTTATGCTGTAAGAAAAAGTTATTCAGGTTCTTCAAGTGATTATTTTCAAGGTTCTACTCAACTCACAGATATATTTACAAATGATTGTTCTTATGCTTACCCTGGAAGTAATGTTGTTTTGTCAGGATTCCAAAATTCTTGGAGTTCATTAAATGGAGTATATACTAACGGAGTTTCTGCTGTAGGTGATAGTTTCTTAAGAAAATCAATAAATCCTTCAATGTGTGATTCAACAGGTTCTCAACCTTACAATACAAATATGTTTTCTCTTATTAAAGACACCTCATCTTATCCCTCTATTCAAACAGGTGCTTATAAAAACTTTGCAACTAACTTTGGATCTCCAACTGTCTCTGTAACACACCGTTTTTATTCAAGAATGCCTTATAATGAATTTGTTGCAGCTTGGCTTGCTTTTATGCAGTATGTTCAAGGTCCTGAAACATACTCTTTTGCATCAAACATCTCAATTCAACAATCATCTTTTAATAAAGGTCTTGTAGAAACAAAATGGAATCTTCTCCAAAACTCTTATATTCTCCCTTTTTCAAGCAGAGGTTTTTGCGATGCAGGTTTTATATCAAGAACTTATGGTGAAATATCTTATTTTATTTATACAGGTTCTAATATACCTTTATTTTCCTTTAACAGCTATCCAAATGACCCGTATCAAATACAGTATGAGGCATACAATCAATTCTATTCTTCTTTTAACAGGATTAATTTACTCGAAAAAGATGATTATGATAATGATGACATATTACGCCTTAATAAACAAACTTATATTCAATATAATTATATGACAGGTTGTAAATCCCTTTATATTGGTTGGATTGGGACAGGAGCGACCGGTCCAATTGAAAATGATCCTAATTATGCATTATCAGGTTTTGCATATCCTCTAAAGAATCAACAACATAATAATACTTTCGGTGGAAGCGAATTTACAAGTGCTCTTTTTGACTTATCCTTTACACCAGATTATGAATATTGGTGTATTCAAGGACAAGCAAAGGACTTTACTCCGCAAGGATTAGATGAGAGAAAATATGGATTAATAATAGGCCAAATAAAACCAGATTTTTCATCTGGAGCAAATATAGGATATATTCGTCTTCCTCATAACAGATGCTTAATAGACCATTATAATTTGCAAGAACAAAGTATTTACGCTCCTAAAACCCTTAATACAGGAAGTAGTAAGTATTACAGAGAGGCAAATAGTAAAGTTTTATCAGTTATAACTCAATATATAAACTCCCTTAACTGTGATAGTGTAATTATAGATTGTAGATATAATAATGGAGGTGGAATTGACGGTAAATCTTTTGCTGAATTTTTTGGAGATGATAGAAATGGACTTGAATATTATGACGGTTATGGAGGAAATGGATTTAATAATCTTTTCCAATTATCTACTGGTTCCTATATAACACCGATATCAAATGAACTATCTTCATCTTTAAAGAGACTATATGTAAGGGAGAATGAAATAAATTATCCTAACAGTGTATTCAAAGGTTCAACTGGCTCTCAAAAGAAAGTGGTAATAATCTCAGGTATGGGAACATCTGGTTATGGAAGTGTTTTGTATCATTACTTTATAGGTGATAATTTCGGTAATCCAGGCCTTGGGTCTGGTAAAAATATAGGTTCAAATACTATCGTAAAATTTATAGGACAAATGGATAGTCGTTTTACAGGCCTTCAACCTTCAGAAAGATGTATAGATGCTCCTCCTGTTATAACCTCTTCAAAAGTAAGTATATGGCCTTATTTAGGATATCAGACAGAAGGTAATTCTATGGGTTGTTACATACAACATATCCCTCCTACATCTACAGGACCTTATTTTAGCTTGTATGGAGAACATCCTGAATACTTAGGTCCAGATGTTATAGTTCCTATGAGCTTACAAGAGACTATATATCCTGATATTGGTGCATATTCAGGAGCTTTTACTGAGGCTCAAATTAAATATCCAAATAGATACTTGTCATCAATACCTTTTACACCTATACTTAATGACTATACAACATGGAGAGATACATTAATAGAAACAGCAATACAGTATGCTGTACTGTGAGTAGCAAATTAAAATGTACCTGATTTTATAAGAATTCAGGCTCTACGAGCCTGTAATACTATAAAAACTGGTCCGTTTTATTTTGGCTGCCGCTGTATAATTTTTTCTTTTTTAATTTTAAGAATTAAAAAAGAACATACAAATGGCTCTTTTAAATACCCATACATACGACCCTTACTTTAAAGAAGTTTTTCAAACCCAAATCTTACCTAAATTACCCATTCTTTCACGTAATGAATCAGACAATGAATGGATAGAAATCTTTAATGAATCAAAAAAATACCCTCAAGATATACAGAATATGTGTTTTCACGTATATAGACTTTTTAGCGCTGATATGAACATAGGAGGATACTATTGTAACTTACTTGGTTCTCAGGTTTGGAAACTAATCAAACATAATGAAGATGCTAAAATGCTTTTTATGGAACAATTTAGAGACATGATTACAGGTTATTGCGAACAAGGTCAAACAAACAGATATTTGCAAGTATATAATGCATTTATTCAGCAACCATCCTAAGTAGATCCGGTGATATTTCTTTTTTTAAAAATTTCTCAGAAGACTGTGACATAAGTCTTTTCATTCCCTTTTCATCCTTAATTATTTCTCTTCTCTTTAAAGCATCTTCTATATTAACTGTATTAGGCTCTCCATACACGTTAGTTGTAAGTTGTTCCTCGTATTCTTTTGTTTTTTCTTTTAAAGGCTCACTTGAACTACACATTCCTACCATAGATTTTGGGTCATGGTATATTATACCTTTATCTTTATCTATACATTTTAGCTTCATTCTATCTCTATCAGAAAGCATTACACATACTTCTCCTTCTTCATTTGAAAAGAAGTTCAAAAATACGTCTTTCACAATACCATAATTTGTATATACCTTGTAACTATATTTATTGTCAACAATTTCATTAAATCTTTCTTGCGATAAATCAAGGGGTTTTAACCCATAAAGTAACATATTATTTTGAACATACTTATTTTTAATTATATTATTAACAACGGTCTTATTAACCACAATTGATTGTTTCTTTTTTAACTCAGCTATTTCTAACGCTAATTTTTCTATTTTTTTATTTTGACTTTCTAAACTTTCTTCTATACTGTTTAAAGGTTCTCTATCTTTTTGTTCTTCGGGGTTAGACTCAATATGTTCTTCAGGTTTAGACTCAATATGTTCTTCAGGTTTAGACTCAATATGTTCTTCAGGTTTAGACTCAATATGTTCTTCGGGGTTAGGTTCGATAATAGTATCTTTATCATTTACTTTAATACAAGGCTTTTCAAGGTTAAAATTTTCTGCAGTTACTTTACAAGCAGCTATATGCTTTAAAAAAATGCTTTTCATAGTATATTTTTTCTGACATCCTTTACAGGTATAAGTTTCTTTTTTCTTAACTCCTTTCTTACAAGTAGGTTTATGCCTTATTAAGTCACAATTTTTAGTAAAAGCATAACCACAGTCTTCACAAGGGAACTTCATTTACATATAATAAAACATTATTTTTAAATTTATAATATTTTTTTTCATATTAGTTAAAGGTA
>Ga0214917_10002526_pt1 | contig 22129 bp, 17 predicted proteins | sample LL_1208_BB_MetaG_FD_177983 | JGI IMG/M metagenome (GOLD analysis project Ga0214917, IMG submission 177983) | Freshwater microbial communities from Lake Lanier, Atlanta, Georgia, United States - LL_1208_BB | ecosystem: Environmental > Aquatic > Freshwater > Lake | place: USA: Georgia | collected...
GACGGCAAAGCCGCAGCTGAATCAGCGGTTACTACCGGTGCATTCACAGTTAACGTCTCTGCAACAGGTGCAGCAGCTGCAACCTTCACCATTGCTGGTGCCGGTGACATTGCTGGTGCAACTGCATCAACATTTAGCTTGACAACAGGAACTGCTGGATATGCGACAAACTGGAGCTTTGGCTCTGCTGCCGCAACCTCTGCTACTGCAGCTGGACTTGGTCTACGTACTGCCGCGTTTGGTGAAGTACCTGGATTGACAACCCCAGATACCTATGGTGACAAGTCAGTCACCGTTGCTGGATCTGCATCAACTGCTGCTTCCAAGCTCACAGCAAATGCTGCAAGCTATGTTGCAAGTACTGTCACAGGAAAGACTATTAACCTCAAGCTCCACTCTGGAACTAGTGAGGCAACAATTCCTGTAACAGTTGCTGCACAAACAGGCGTTGTTGTTCCTGCTGGTATCACAGCGGGCACAACCAACTACACCACCGTTGGTGATGGAACAGAAACAAGCGTTGTAGTTTCACTTGTTGCAACCGCTCCACTACCAGGACAGGGATATAGGGTTTCATGGAAGTTTGATGCCACAACAACCCATACCTTGAACTTCACCTATCAAGCTCCAACAGTTGATAGCACTCGTGGATCTGTAGTTCAGGTTCCAACCCCAATCTCTACCGCTAAGAATGTTGTTAGCGGTTCCAATACTCTTGAAGTTACTGTTCGCGATCAGTTCTATGATCTCTTCAGTGGCGCAACAGTATTGATGAGCATTACCGGACGTAACGCTGTGACCGCTTCATCGAAGACCACAGATGCGCTCGGTAAGGCAACATATACATGGACCGATGCAGGCGCTGTCCTTACAGGCACAGCTGGAACTGCAACCGGCACAACTGATGTTGTAACAATCACAGCACAGTCATCAAATGCCACCAGCGCAGCTGCAACATCTACTGCTGCAACAACCACTATCACCTACTCAGCAACACTTGCTGCTGGTTCGGTGACATTGACTAACACTGGCGCAGTTGCTGGTGTTGCTGCTGGTTCATGTGTTACTTACACAGCAACAGTTCTTGATGCAAGCGGTATTGCACTCTCTGGTTACCCAGTGACCTTCACAGGTAATGCAAATACCTACTTCTCATCAGTGGCGAATACAGCAACGTACTTCACCTCTGCATCAGGCACAGCAAGCGCAAGCTTCTGCGGTAAGTTGGCAGGAACTGCAACAGTGACTGCAGTCTCTGGTGGAATCACCAAGACAAGCTCACACACAGTTCTAGCTGGCGCTCACCGCACTCTTACCGTGAGCGCAGCAACCGTTGCAATGGCTCCAGGTGAGTCAAAGCGCGTTACCGCTACTGTTAAGGATGCATTTGGAAACGTTGATCCAGATGTTGCAGTAACAGTTGCTTACGTAGGTACTGCAGGTCGTGTTGCATCTGTTAATGGTGTTACATCAGCAACCGGTACAACCGATGCAAACGGTCAAGTCGTCGTTGAATTGACAGCTGACGGCGCTGGCACCGGAACACTTACCTTCACTATGACCGGCGGAAATACATCAACCGCTGCTGTTCTTGGTGACGGTTCTGCAACGCCAGCACGCGTAGCATCTGCAACAAGCGCAGTGACCATCTCTGGCACAAGCGCTGCTGTTGCTGCTGCTGAAGCTGCCACTGATGCAGCTGCTGAAGCAATCGATGCAGCGAATGCAGCAACAGATGCTGCAAACCTCGCTGCTGAAGCTGCTGATGCTGCAACAGTTGCTGCTGAAGAAGCACGTGATGCTGCTGACGCTGCAACCGCAGCTGTTGAAGAGCTTGCAACTCAAGTTGCCACATTGATGGCCGCTTTGAAGGCTCAGATCACAACCTTGGCTAACACAGTTGCCAAGATTGCTAAGAAGGTCAAGGCATAAAGCCTTACTCTTCTAACTAAGCAGTAACCCTGGCCCGATCCCTTAAATGGGGTCGGGCTAGGGTTTTCATTTTCGTAGGTTTCCTTGATAGATTCGTTACGTGCAAGAAGCAAAAGTTGTCGGAATTATTGGTCAAGGTTATGTAGGTCTTCCTTTAGCCATGTCGGCTGTCAAAGGTGGCTGGAAAGTTATTGGGATTGACAGCGATAGTAAGAAATTAGACTTAATTGGTCGCGGTAAGAGCCCTGTCGAAGATGTTGCTGATTTTGAGATAGAAAGAGCGATCTCTGAGGGAAGTTATCGAATTTCGGACAATTATTCTGACGTATCACTATGTGATGCAGTAGTTCTTTGTTTACCTACTCCTTTAGATCTTTCAGGTCAAATTCCTGATATTCAAATCATCGAAAGCGTATGCGATGTTATTGCACCCAAGCTTTCACCTGGGACTGTAGTGATTAATGAGTCCACTAGCTTTCCCGGCACTTTGAAGAATGTAATAATCCCTCGAATTAGGGAGCGCGCCAAGCACAGCAAGATTTTCTTTGCTACCGCGCCTGAGAGGGTAGATCCATCAAATGCGCAATGGTCCCACAAAAATACCCCAAGGCTTGTGGCTGGAGTTGATGAGGTATCAACAAGGCTTGTAGAAGACTTCTATAAATCGATCTGCGATTCAGTTGTGGTCGTACGATCCCCAGAAGTCGCTGAATATGCAAAGCTTCTAGAAAACTCTTTTCGTCAGGTAAATATTGCCTTGGTTACTCAAATTTCTCACCTTTGTGCGCTTGACAACATCTCAATATTTGATGTTTTAGAGGCGGCAAGCACCAAACCCTATGGATTCATGGCATTTCGCCCCTCTGTTGGCGTAGGAGGTCATTGCATTCCAATTGACCCTTTGTATTTGTCTTGGTACGGACAAGAAAGAGGATTAGATTTGAATTTGGTTCAAATTGCTCAGGAAATCAATAATACGCAACCTCGATATATTTTCACAAAAATAAAATCAATTTTTCCAAGCTCAGAGACACGAATCGTTTTGAATGGACTTGCCTACAAGTATGGAGTCTCCGACTTACGTGAATCTCCCAATGTCAAATTACTCAAAAATCTGCGATCACATTATAAGTATGTCAAATGGCATGACGAAAAAGTTTCTGAGTTTGAAGGTGAAGAAAGTTGCTTACTCACCGAAGAATTCGATCTATTAATATTGGCCCACCCTTCAGACCCAAATACGCTGAGGCGTGTAGTCGATAGAAATATCGCGATTTTTGATTGCTCTGGTGCGCATAATGAATCTAGAGAATCAGGATTGAGTCTTTAAAGTTTCTTTCTTAAATTAATTCTCATTTTTCTGTACTGATTCATTCTTTGAAGTTCGACTAAATTTCCAAAGCTCAAGAGAAGTCGTCCCAATTCAAGCAGCAGCTTTTTCTTATAATTGGAATGAAGGTCGACTTTGTCCCCCAATTCAAGCATTTCTCGCAACAAGTGTAGTTTGCGCTCAAAAGAGTGACTATGCGATTCATAGGACTCGTATTCAGCGAAAATTGAGTCAAAATTCCGATTTATATGACGATATAAATTCAAATTTTCTCGAACTAGGGAGTTCTTTTTCAATAATGCACTAGTCCTCTTTTGGCTTGATGTAGAACTTGCGCGCAAATTGTAGAAAAGCAGTTCTTCTGGTACAGAAACCAGGGTTGCTATCTTGGCCATGCGAAACCAAAGCCCAAGATCCTCTGCTGGAAAATCCTCATCAAGATATCCACCCGCTTCGTTGAAAACTTCCTTTCTAAATAAGGCAATCGGATGTGCTGTTCGCTGCGATTTACTGAGTGAAATTTCCATTGATAGTGGATGAATGGCAGATGCGATATAGCCCAAATTCGAGACTCCATTACCGCAGAAAGAATAGTCCGAGAAACAAACACCATGCTCTGTTCCAATTGCTTCTATTTGCTTTTGAATGCGAAATGGAGCATAAGTATCGTCTATATCAAATCTGGCAATTAAGTTATGTCTAGCTTCAGAAATGCCAAAATTGAGTGCGGAGACTATCCCCTTTCCTGGATTTTTCAGTACGACAATATTCGATTCTTTGTATTGTGCGTTCTCAAGCAAGGAGAACGTTTCATCACTCGATGAGTCATCTACAAAAATCATTTCATCAGTTTGAATGAGATTTTCTCTAATATGATCTAAGAAATAGGGAATCCAATTAGCGCCATCTTTTACGGGCACTATTCCGGAGATGTTCGGTCTATCTTTCATCGCATCTCATCGTTTTTAAGTACGCTTCATTATGATCTCGAAACTGTCGTTCTAAGGAAAAAATCTCTGTTGCGTCGTGTTCGGCATTCTTACCCATCTTCGCTCGAAGTGAAACTGAATTCACGAGTTTCTCGATTGCTGCAGCCAAACCTTGAATCGAGAAATCAGCCACTAAACCACTATGATTGTGTTTAACAACTTCGATAGCAGAGCCTGCAGGAGTTGTGACCGCAGGAATAGATAGCAATTGAGCCTCAATCAATGAAATAGGAAGCGCTTCGTTGTCGGATGTTAGTAAGGCAATATCGCAGGAATTCCAAAAGTTTGAGGGATCGACCCAACCAAGGAAGAAACAATTGTCTGGCGCCGTTTCTTTATACTTTGATAAATCTTCTCCTCCTCCGCCAATCAAAAAAGTAATGTGCGGCAGGAGTGCTGCTACACCCAAGACTCTATCCAATCTCTTTATTGGCGCTATTCGAGCGAGCCAACCAACGCAGACATTAGATCCAATTCTCTCTAGACCCAAATTTGCTCTAGCTTCTAATCTTGTTAGTTTGAGAGGAGGTCGTACCCCAGGTCTTACGACATAAGTTTGGCAATTCTTTCCGATTCCCTCGGCAAGACATTCTCGTAATACTCGCTCGCCGGCGAATAGCAACATGTCTGTCCGATTGGCAAGAAAGCGTTCAAACAAAATTACAAGCATTCGACCGATACGTCCGAAGTAACCATAAAGAAGATGACCATGAATGGTATGAACAATGTACGGGCGTTTGGACCCTAATGAAAGTGCGGCTATTCTTCCTAAGACTCCAGCCTTCGCAGTATGAGTATTTATCAAATCAGGTCTATATTCAATCAAAATACGTCGAATCTCGAAAAAAGCCATCAAGTCTGCAAAAATTGAAATTTCCCTACCCAAATTCTTGAGGTATTTTGATGGTACGTTGTGGATTGTGGAATCCTCACGCTCTCCTTTGCTCACCCTTCCCGTACAAATTAAGACTTCGTAACCATTCACTTGCTGGGAACTTGCCAAATTTGAGATCCACGTCGCGGTACCTCCTGTGTTAAATCGTGCAATCAAATGTAGAACCTTCATGCGCTGGGGCCTTTTGTTCGCCACGTACTTTTATCTAGATTATTCAATTTCTCGATCAATACGGGATCATCTAGAAGATTTGTGGGGTCGCAAGATTCGAGAAAATGAAAAGCAAATAAATTGTATGACTTGATGGCAAAGGATCTATAGCTGTTTGAGGTTCTGGCATCAAAGTTCTTTATAAAATTCAAACCACTTCCAACTGCAGCAAATGAAATTCGATTTGCCATAAAAGGGTGATTCTTGTCTTGAAATGCTTGCGGTCCTTTATCTGCAGAATCGACATATTTGATTTTCTTTCCAGAATAGTACATTTCTAGCACTATAGGATCAAAGAAATCAATTACCGGATATCGCAAGGGCCTTTTACCTCGCAGTCGTCTCACAAGTATCGGTGACCATTTGTTTCTTACAGAACTTGCAAAAAAACCAAAGCAATCAGTATTCAGGGTGTCGGGGTGCTCACTTAGTCTCAAACCATCTTTTCCATCTAGCCTATAGGTTCGATTTTTATAAGGGCGACGGCTTCCGAAGGCATCGTAACCTTCATTTGCAGCACGAAACAATTCTTCCAGGCAATTTGCAAGAAAAATTTGGTCGGAATCTAAGTGAACTAGAAGCTTATTTGAATTGTGGCGTATTAAATAGGCCCAGAAAACTGCAGTGCCTTTATGTCCAAACTTAAACGCCCTGGTCAGTCTGCGCCCTAAAGTAAGATACCTGGTAATTCCCTTAACAACGGGAATACTGTGATAATTTACTAATTCGTGTTCGAAATTAGCTGCAATGATGTCTTCCGTGAAACCATAAACATGAATTGGAGTTGTATGGTGGGAAACGTACGACCTAAGCATGGGTTGGAGAATCTCTCCACAGTTAAAAGCTTCGGTCCAAACGTATTCAGACACTCATATCACTTTTCAAGTTTAGTTCGGAAATACTCTATGGTCTTAATTAGGCCCTCTTCAGGACTCGTTCTTGGTGACCAATTAATAACACTTTTAGCGAGGTCCAAATTTGGCTGTCTTTGCTTCGGATCATCCAATGGCAAAGGATGAAACTCGATTTTCGAACTGGATTTTGTTAACTTAATAATTAAGTTTGCCAATTCTTTCATGTTGAACTCGAACGTACTACCAAGGTTCATAGGTCCGAAAGATTCTTCTTGGAAGAAGAAATCTGAAATCCCTGCAACTAAGTCATCGACAAAACAAAATGAACGAGTTTGTGTCCCATCACCGTAAATCGTGATTGGAGAACCCCTTAATGCAGAGACTATAAAATTACTAACTACTCTGCCATCTTCAATGTCCATTCTTGGGCCGTAGGTATTGAAAATGCGAACAATTCGAATGTCTACATTGTATTGATTGTGATAATCATTGAACAAAGTTTCAGCGGCTCTCTTGCCTTCGTCATAGCAAGAACGAGGACCAATTGGGTTGACATTACCCCAGTAGCTCTCTGTTTGAGGATGAACTTCAGGATCCCCATAGATTTCTGATGTTGAGGCTTGAAGTATTCTTGCGCCAGTTCTTTTTGCCAATCCCAATAGATTTATCGCTCCATGAACACTGGTTTTCATAGTTTGAACAGGATTCCTCTGATAATGAATAGGCGATGCCGGACATGCCAAATTAAAAATCCCCTCCACTTCAAGATAAAGTGGGAAAGTTACATCATGCCTAATAATTTCAAATTTCGGATTTCCAAGCAGATGTTTCATGTTTTCTTTGGATCCCGTATAGAAGTTATCGACGCCAATGACTTCATGACCTTTTTCAACAAGCATTTCGCACAAATGTGATCCGAGAAACCCTGCGGCCCCAGTAACTAGGATTCTCATTGTGCAATTCCCATGAGTTGAGCTTGAGCGTCAAAATCAGGCACTGATTTTCTTAAATATTCGAATGTGCCACTCTCGACAATTTTTCCCGATCTCACATAGAAGAGTTTATCTGCATTCAGGACCGTGGACAATCTATGCGCAATCACGATTAAAGTAATTTTGGACTTCCTAGATTCAAAAAAATGTGAGATTTGAAATTCAGATTCTGCATCGAGCGCGCTAGTCGCCTCATCAAGAACGAGAATTTTCGGATCACTATATATTGCTCGGGCTATTCCAATGCGCTGTCGCTGTCCACCTGAAAGGAAATTCCCGGATTCCCCGACGTCTGTTTCCAGGCCATCCGGCAAATCCATTGCCCATTGAAGTAAACCAACAATACTTAGACATTCCGTTACGCGAGCCACATCTATTTCGCCCTTAGATATTCCAAGGCAAATGTTCTCTTTGATACTTCCTTGAGATAGGAAAACTTTTTGAGGGACGTAACCGAAAGCGCCAGGAAATTCACTTATAACATCACGCGGTTCGGATCCGCCAATAAGCACCTTACCCGAAGTAGGCTGGCTAACACCGAGAATAAGGTCAACAATTGTAGATTTACCCGCACCTGAGGGGCCAACAAAAGCATTTGTAGTATTTGACTCAATAATAAAATCTAGATCTTGAAGAGTTACATTCTTTGAATTGGGGTAAGAAAATGAAACTTTTTGAAATTCAATATCTAACCCATCGGAGGTTGAATTTGAAATTACTTCGCCAGCTGGTGTCTGAGAAAATTCATTCTCAGAAAAATCTCCACTTGGAAAAACATTCAAGATATCGAAAAACTTATAACTGGACGCGCTTGATGACTTAAGTGCTATCCACGAAACCTGGATTTTCATTAGTGATGGTGCAATTCGCGAAGAAGCGGCAAGAAACACGGCGATTACTCCCATAGCTTCTATTGCATTTTTGGTTAAAAATGCGTACGCCGAAATGAGGGCACCTAGGAGTATTGCGCTAGATTCAAAGATATATTTCGAAATTTGAGTGAGCATAGAACTTCTAATGCCTTTTTCTGCAACGATTGAACGTACCCTTCTAATTTCACTCACATAATATTCTCGACGCCCCATTACTACAACCTCGCGGTAACTGTTCAACGCATCAGAGATCAACCTTGCACTTTTCACACTATATAGAGTCAAATCCTTACCCCAGCGTGAAGCGCGGCTGCCAAGAACATAATTTAACGTTAGAAATAGAGTCAGAAAGAATGCAACAGAAACAAGAAAAAGTGAAGGAGAATAAGTAAAAACAGTGATTATCATCGCTATTTGAAGCGCAACTTCCGACACTAGTGTTATTGTCTGTCCTAGTATTCCGATTGTTACTAAGTTCGCGCCACCTGTCATTGCAAATTGAAATTCTGGAGTAGAGAACTTTTGCAATTTTACAAGGTCCTGACGAAACACTCGTTCAGCTAATTTAGACGAAATTTCTGCCTCTCGTCGTGCAAGAAAACTCAAGCTCAAAACGCTTAATTTGTAATTTATTATAGATTTCAAAATTAAGAGAACTGCCGCCGAAGCGCCAAGTACCTTCGCTATATCTTGTGGTGCCCATTCATTTATTTGCAGGAATTCAAGAAGATTTCTGATTGTGGGAGCAATTTCTGACCCTTGAATTGCAGATGTTGCTATGGTTGCAATTATTCCTATCAAGATAACTCCGACAATGTCCAAACTAGTAATTAATACTTGGAAGAAAACTAGAGCCCCCAGTCGCAATTGATCGGAAGTTGTTAGGAGTGACCGAGACTGGTTTATTGATTGGACGAGGTTTAAAAGGCCACTTTCTTCAGATTTCTTCACCACGCGGACATCATATCAATACACTAAGAGACTATGTCGCCCTTCAACTCAAGTTCTGACGTGACTTCCCAGGCGCAGATATTTGTCGCAATTCCTACATGTAATCGAGAAACACAGTTGAGATTGATCCTTCAAGATCTCAATCAGCAAAGTGTTCGACCCAACCGCATAGCCATAGTCGATTCTTCAGATAAAAGCCCGATTATGTGTGACAACACATTTGATTTAGTTATTAAGCATTTTCATGTAAATATTAAATCGGCAGCTCAACAAAGAAATATTGCTTTGGATTACTTGCAGGGAGAAAGTGCTACCAATTCTATTGTGTTTTTTCTTGATGACGACGTCCGTATAGAAGGTACTTACATTGAAGAAATCCTGAAAGTGTTCGATTCGGATAAAGATGTTGTAGGAATTTCAGGCATAACTATTCAAGATCCCATTCGCACAGTTAAGAGAAATTCGTTTACTGATTGGATTGGAGCAACAGGCGAACCAGGTAAAATAACGCGGGCTGGAATAAACATTGCAGTCCGAAATTCGAGTCACTGCGGATTAGTTTCAGAATGGTTAATTGGTTGCTCTGCCTGGCGTCTGAATTCAATTGGAAATTTGAGATTCGAAAGCGATTTCCAGGGAAACTCGATTTACGAAGATGTCATCTTTTCGTACCGAATGAAAGAAAAGGGTAAGTTGCTAGTACTCCCAACAATCTTAATTCATCATAATTTGAGTCAAATAAATCGCGCTTCTGTTGAGAAAACGATGTCGGACTGGGTTTTAAATCGCCGTCGACTTCTAAGTTATGATACTGAAAAAAAGCTCAGCAAATGGAGAATGCTTTTACACGACCTAGTATTAATTGTCTTTCTATTTTTTAAATCTTTAGAGGGGAATCGAGATGCCTGGTCAAGGTTCAAAGGCATAGCCAAAGGATTATTGAAATTGCCATGACTAGAAATATTTCAATGGTGCTGCCTGATGGCAAAAACGTGCTTTCGCTCGAAGACAACTCTCCGCTGTCAAATATGATGAATATCTTGACTTTGCAAGGATTCACTTTTGTGAATATAACGGAGGATCATGACTATTTGATTTGCTTCAATTACCAAGCTGACGTTATTAGGGCTACTTCGGCTATCCGCGAAAATCGTATTCTTGTTGTGATGGAACCTAAAGTAACTAGTCCATCATCGCACAAAGCTAGAAAAAGAATGCAATTTGGGAAGACGATTGTATTTTCCCCGAAATGGAATATGGGAAATGATCTAGTTCTACCTTGGCCTCAAAAAGCGTTGACTGAAAAAGTAAAAATTGGAAATGGGCGCAAAAGGAAAGCTTGTCAAATAGTTTCAAATAAGTTTAGTTTCGTTAAAGGGCAGCAATATGGACTTCGCAGGAGAATCATTCTTGAGTTGAATCATAAAGTTGATACTTATGGCATGGGATGGAATGACAAGTCTAGACGAAAAGTGATGAGATTGCTTTCCGCATTTCTTCGTTGCTTTTGGGATTTTTACTTCAGATCAATATTTGAGTTTTCAACAACCCGTAAAGCAGAGAAATGTGTCATGGGACCTGTAGACAATAAACTTGATGTAATGAGTAAGTACGAAATTTCACTCGTAATCGAAAATTCGCTCGATTATGTTTCTGAAAAATTAGTAGACGCGATTTTTGCAGGTACGTGCCCGATATATGTAGGGCCAAAGATTGATGAATTTGGATTTCCAAAGGGAATTGCATATGAGTGCGCCCCATCAGTAGATAAAATCAACGAAGCAATTGAAGTTTTGATGCGCCGACCAGAATTGTTGGAAAACATCAAAAGGGAAGGCTCAGCTTTTATCGAAAGTGCTCAGTACCAGGAATTCGAGAATCGTATAGTTTTCTCCGCTCTAGCGTATGCAATTAGTGGGGAATTTAGTGGAAAGTAAATTGATTTTGTATTTCAAGGGCGGACTTGGTAATCAACTATTCCAACTATGTGCAGGACTTTCAATCGCTCGAAAATTGGGAGTTCCATTGAAGTTTGATGATGGTTGGTACAACATCCATCAAACCAACACTCTCGCAAATCGATCTTTTAAAGTTTGTGACCTTGAATTAATAGAGCCAAGCATGAAATGCATGACGCCATTTTGGATTTCTAACCCTAATTTCCAGAGAATAGTAAGGAGGCTTCCGTCTAAACTGAAAGAAAGTATTGGTTTTTTTGAAGAAATAAGCATCTCGGATTCCGAAAAGATTCTCAAGTGTCGTGTTAAGAGAAGGATCTTGAGTGGATACTGGATGAATCCACCAATCCTTCAAGAAATTGAGACCCTTAAAATTTCTTTAGATTCTCTACAACAAAGGATATTGAAAAAGTATCCATATTTAGTCAATGAACTGAAGCGAGAGAATACCGTAACTGTTCACATTAGACTCGGAGACTATAAGAATTTTCCTGAAATTTTCGATGTATTGAATTGTAGTTATTTCGAAACAGCTCTTAAGTTTTTAAAGCAAGGTAAATCCAATTATGTAAAAAGTGAGATTATTGTTTTTACGGATGATCCAGATGAAGCAAAGTTTCGCTATGGTTCCATATTTGCAGGAGCCAAATGGATAACATCACAAGAGGTTCCTGATGAGCTTGACACTCTACTTCTAATGTCATTGTCAAACAATCTTATATGTGCCAATTCGTCATTTTCTTGGTGGGCTGCAGTGTCTGGAAATAGGTCAAAAAAAGTCGTGTTTCCTTTTCATTATACGAGAAATCAGTCTTCACATGATCTAGGGCTAGAGATGCACAACTGGAAAATTATATAGTTTTAAAAATATTTAAGAATTTAGCGACCCTTCTAGCAAGAATATTGAGAATGCGGAAATTGCTCGCGAATCTACCTTCGAAGCACTGGCCGCTCAAGCCTCGAAAATACTCATTTCTATATTCCATGAAAACTTTGATTTCATATCTAATCTCAGATCTACTTAGAAAGCGATAAAACAAATTTGGTGCGTTATCAATCAAGAAGCGCCTGGCAATTCCGCTAAAAAAAGCCATTTGAGTTGAGCTTGAAGTTTGCTCTGAGTGTCTCCGATAAAGTATTAAAGGTCTGTTCAAACTTCTAATCTTCATTTTCTTCATCGATGCGTACGCCCAAAGAACGGTATCCTCGACACCATTTATTAGTGGTAACGAGTGATAGGGATTTTCTCCACGAAATTTCTCTAATTTCAAAATTGCTCCTGGCATCAATCCGGGGTTTAGGCCAGCACTAAGGATTCGATTCAATAAGTCATACCGAGTCCATAGTGGTTGAAGAATTCGATTCTTCCGATTTAGATCACCGAATTCCTGAAGAGAAACATTCAAAACATCAACTTTTGGATGTAAATTCAAATATCCTAAAGCTGCTTCGAAGTAATTAGACTCCAACAGATCATCTCCATGAAGAATCGCCAAATATTCTGTTCTCGCGATTTCAATACATGACTCCATTGCTCCGGACGCGAAACTGTTTGCTTGATTTCGCAAAAGTTTTACATTTATAGATTTGATACTTAAGGAAGGTAAATTACGCTCTATAATTTGCGTTGTTAAATCTGTTGAAGCATTATCATAAAATAATATTGCATTGGGATATGTTGTTGATTCCAAAATTGAATTTATAGTTTCTTGGATATACTTCGCTGAGTTATGCGTGATTATTGCTAGAGTAACTTCTGGTTTCATCGAAATATCGGTTCCGACATAATCAAACTGTACATCAAATTGGAACTCGAATGCCATTTATTTTGGTACTTTTGTACTATGGTTCAAGGGCCGAATTTGCCGACTCCACCTATTGTTTGGGTTGAAGTTGGCAGAAATATACCTCGTCACTTTTGGAAAGCCACTCTTTTATCTAAAGCCATTCACCCCAAAATTCATCAAATTCTCGTAACCGACAGATTCGTTACCAAAAGTACTTTAAAGAGCAAAGAATGTGAATATCTAGAAATTATTCATTGTCCTGAATCAATACGCTTAACAAATTTTAGAAATAGAATGATAAATAACTTTGAGGGTTCACAACAAATGATGTTTTGGATTAACACGACTGCGCGTTTTTTCTATCTGGACAAGAGTTTAAGGGAATTGGGAATAGAGAAATGTATTCATCTAGAATCCGATAGCATCCTTCTAAATCGAGAGGGAATCCAGGGATTTTTTTGTAATAAAAGTGCCTTGGTTGGGTTTCCAATGCAATCCAGGAATGTGGGATGCGCAAGCATTTTTCTTGTCAATGGCTTAGAAGCTTTAAATGCAATGCTAAGCTTTTTTGAAACAGAACAGATTTCCGGTTTCCGCGACGATATGCAATTGCTTGGTGACTTTGCGAAAAATAGCGAGTTTGCATTTATCTTGAATTCAAATTTGGAAGGTGAAAAGTCTGAAGTAATTTTTGACGCTCAAAGTATCGGGCGTTTCTATTTAGGCACAGACTCTCGAAATCAACGCTGGCCATTTAGCTCTCGTGGGTTATCGGATGAGCGAAGAACTGATCATTTTAAGTTGGACGTTCCTATTAATTATAGTTTTCAAAGAGTTCTTGCAGGGATTGACTTGACCATCTATTGCGAGAAAGGATCAATGAAATTATCAAGTATTCACATACATAGCAAGAATATTCCCAATACGATTACTCGTTTAGAAAAGTCACTTCGTAAGGCCTTGAAGCCCAGAATTAAGTTGTTGTGGTCAATTGGAAGATTTGATTTGCTAGTTTTTGTCGAACGTTTGTTTTCTGTAGTATCCAGAAGAATATTGCGAAAAAAGTCATACGAGATTAGGCTGCGATAAGGAATGAGATTCTTCGGATTTGAATCTGACCAAGAAACCTATATACAGACGGGAATACAAAGGTCGTCAGAGAAAATGTTATTAAGTGACGTTGACATTTATTTCAACTTTGATGCAAGGAAACAACCAAAGCCAAATTCGCAAAGTGTCCTTATCATTTATGAACCTGAGTGTGTCATGCCGTGGCAATACACAAATGAGTGTAGAGAAATGTTTAAACTAGTAATTTGTCTAAATCCATGGCGCGCAGAAAAATATGATATCCCACTTTGGGAATTTCAGCCGATAGAGCCCATTATTTATAGGCCGATTAAGGAGTGTGAAGTTAAGTCAAATGTTTGGGTCATGATTAATGCTCATAAGTTTAGCGCTATACGGGGTTCAGGATATTCCCTTAGAAGAAGAGTGGCGCGTTTGATGGAGCTCAAAGGGATTCCTTTTGACTTATACGGACATAACTGGAATATGGGAAAGTTCATGGAAGCACGAAAGAGAATAGCTGCAATTCGCGAAGCTATGACCTTAGGTGTAAGAGCAGTAGACTGGAAAGAAGGTCTAGGCGAAATGTGGCAATCCTATGCATCTTATAGAGGTAGCGTTGAAAAAAAGTTTGATATCTTATGCCGTTCAAAGTTCGCTATTGTAATCGAAAACGACCTAAATACATTAAGCGAAAAAGTCTTTGATGCCATATTTTCTCTCGCGATACCCATTTATGTTGGTCCGGATATTTCGTCAATAAACGGATTAAAAGAGTGCTTATTTGTGAGTGAACCTAACGCTGAAAGCATTATTGATCTTGTTCAACAAATCAAACAACATGAAGTTGAGGAGCGATACAGAGCTATCACTCGATTTATTTCGAAAAAGGCCAATATGGACTTCTGTAATCCTCAACGAGTATGGGAAAATATCGGTAGGCTAGTGGTAGAGAATTTGAACTCTAACTGAAGGGACTCATTTTGAAGCAGACCAATGGTGTTAGAACGGTTTCTTTAAATCGTCCAATCATCTTGATAGCCCTAGTTTCTGCAATTGTTTCCACATCTTTTATTGATCCTATAAATTGGCCAAAACAGATTGCTCTTTGCACTGTCACACCATGGTTACTTTGGCTTGCACTAAAGCAGAATTTTAATTTCACGAAAAAGAAGGAGAATTTTTATTTCTTGACTTCGCTGGCACTGTCGTTGACTGCACATTTACTTTCACCGGTGGAGCTTGACAGAAAACTTTGGGGATATTGGTCCCGTTCGAACGGTCTTCTAACAACCTTGTGTTTCATCCTTATTTCATTTACATTCTTTAATTTGGCAAAAACGAGAAATTTCACCCTATCAACACTCATTTCCATCGAAGTATTTGGGTTCGTGACTGCGGTTTATGGGGTGTTTCAAAAAATTGGATTGGATCCTTTTGCTTGGAGTGTTTCTAATCAGGTTTTTGGTACTTTTGGAAATACAAACTTCGCTAGCGCTATATGGTCATTATGCGCGATGAGTTCAATTTCACTTTTGGTCATCTTTAGGAAAGAAGCCAAGCATAGATTTGTACATGGAGCTATAACGTCATTATTGCTGATGGTTATTTTTTGGACACGATCAATCCAGGGTTTGATGGCTTTCGGAATCTTCCTAATAGTTTTACTTTTCTTGTTCGCCAAAAGAAAAGGTCTTAAGTTAGTTTTGCCGCTATCTATCTTTGTTACGGTAACTTCAACAATCGTCATACCATCAATGTTTGGCGTTGGATTGTTGGGCTCTTCTCTAGAACAGTACACTCTAAAATTGCGTTCGTTATACTGGTTGGCTGGATTGAAAATAGGCAACTCTTCGCCAATCATCGGCGTGGGGGTAGATTCTTATGGCGACTATTTCCGCAACTATCGAAGTTTAGATACCGCAAAACTAACTTCAATTGATCTGGTAACTAACAACGCACACAATACATTTATCCAAAGCTACGCCACACTCGGAATCGTAGGTTTAAGTTCAGTATTGTTGATTTTCTTGGTTGGTTTACTTCGCGCTTCAAGGAGTCTTATAAACAAAAATTCTACTTTTGAACAAGAAGTCATATCCGCGATTTTCCTTTCACTTTGGCTAATCGCTTTCATTTCGATCGACAATATTGCAATAGCAGTATGGAATTGGACCTTTTTGGGTTTGGTAATTGGCAATAAAGTGCCAGATGTTAAGTTAGAATCTAATAATTCACATTCTAAGGGTAAAAACAATCAACGGCGAATAGCTGAGGAATTCAATCCTATGAAATTTGTGGCGCTTTTCATGTGTGCGATATCTTTCACCTTCAGTTGGAGTTCCTCTCAAAGTGATAGAGGATTGATAAAAACATTTAATACTCCAACTTTTGCGGACAATCAAGATTCCATAGATAAAAGAGCTAATGACCTGCTTCGGATTCTTAGGAACCCAATTGTGCAAGAAGGACACTATCTTTATGTAGCAAAGGGTCTGATTGCGATAAATAAGCATGCTGAAGCGATTGCGACTCTTGAAAGTGGTTTGAAAAGATATCCAAGAGATTTTGCCCTTCTCTCACTCATGACTCAAGAACAAATTGATTTTGGCGCTCCATCTGACGGTATCAAATATTTGAAGCAAATGACTTCTTTGGATCCTAGGCGAGCAGCTACGTGGTTCAATCTTTCAATTTTGTATGCAAATTTGAATAATGCCGCTGAAAGTAAGAAGGCGGCTGAGAAAGCGATTCAATTTAAGGAATTTCTCGATCAAAAAAGTATTAGTACGCTAGAGAGTCTTACCGCGACTTTTAAAACTAATAGCAACAATTGAGAAATATTTTCAAACCAAATGATAAGATTTTGCACTAAATTTACGCTCGTTTTGTGCATAATATCCAATTGTGTTTTCCCTGTACCAAAAGCTTTTGCTATTTCACAGAAGAAAATAGATTTGGTCAAGGTGTCCTTCAATAACACCTTGAATTCGAAAGTTACTCTGGATAGTCTACTTTTTCAAATTCAAAATAATGTATCACCATTGTGGACTAAATTAACTTCGAAGACCGAAGATAATTCAAATTCTATTGTACTGACTACAGGAGTCGCCGCCGAGATAGATATCTCAATGAGTAACTTACAAATATGCTCAAGTAACGAAATGTCAAGGTTCTTGATTCGAATTCGGAGTGACTTTTATCGGAGTATGCAAATAGAAAATAACATCGGGAGAATTCTGATTGCACTAATTCCAAATATAGGGTGCATCTGGTCTGGAATTAGTCTAAATGGGAATGGGTTTGAATCCAGTGGCTCTATCGCGCTTCAGGATACAGATTCAGCATTCGTAATCTCTCACGAAATAGGTCATGTATTTGGTCTCGGTCACACTAACTTTCTCTACTGCATTTCTCGAAAGCCCGACGGGCCGTGGGGTAAAGACTGTGGCGCAATCGAGTACGGAGGTGCAATTGATGTAATGTCCAACGTTGAGAATTCATTACCACTTTCAAGTTACCACCAATGGAGGCTGGGATTACTAAGTAGCGACCAGATTGTTCAAAACTGGAGTGATCAAATAATCAACCTTTCTGAGATTGAAAGTGCCCAGGGAATCAAAGCTATTTTTTTAAGAGATGGAGATTCAACTTACTGGATTGAGTTTCGTCGAGGGGCAACCTTCAATGGATACAAAACAGGTTTAGTCATTTATAGAACTGATCCACCGCCTGCCCAATTTGTTTCAAGCCCAAATCCAGAAGACTCTCAGTTGCAAGATAGTTCGGGTGGCTTAAGTACAGACATATGGATGCTCAATCTTGATTCTTATCAATATAACCAAGGTAAGGTCTCGGGGTCAATGGCGTTGGATGCGACTAAAAACTTTGCAACCTTCAGTGGAAATATTCAAATTTCTGTCAATCTTGGTGAGAATGGACGAGAAGCTCTCGTTTCGATTAGTCGACGCAAAGACATTACACCTCCTAAGATTCCCATTGTTAAGAGCGTTGAGAATTGGATAACTCCAGGCGTGTCAATCATCGATACCAAATACCTTGATTCAGAATGGGACATTGAAAAATACGAATTGATGATAAACGGCCAAGTTTCTGTTGTTTACTCCAGAGATTTATCTGGCTGGACTCCAAGTTATCTTAACCCATTACGACCTACAGCAAATGTACTTGTAAAAGATCTTCCAGAAGGTTCGTACAAATTTGCCGTAAGGGCTATCGATTATTCTGGAAATGCTAGCAATTGGAGCAGAAAGCTTGACGTGATAATTGACAGAAGTTTTCCAAAATTAACAAATGACTTTAGAGTCAATGATTTTCGCGCAAAAAGTATTTCATTTACTTGGGATGGAACTTCAGATGAAGGTTCCGGACTTTGCGAAACCAGAGTAGCAAACCAAGATGATTTTGTAATAAGCAGTGATGAATCAAAGTTCAGTCCCAAACTACAATTTCCTTTAGGGAATTCAAATCCCTTAAAGATTGAAACATTCGATTGCCGGGGCAATGGAATAACTGCCGGCGTTAATGCAGATATCAGGATCATTACAGCCTCGAAGACAAAAAAGACTTCACGCTGGGTCCAAGAGCAAGAAGTTAACGGCCTCCAGAGGTTTTATTGTCCCGGTTCATGCTCAGCATCGTTGTCAATCTCGGGCAACTTTGCAGTTATTGCTGGCTCTGGTAGTGCTGACGTTTTACTATCGGGTAAAAAAATCGGGAGCATCATAAACTCCAAAAGCAATTTGCCGCGCTTTGGTTTTCAAGGGAAGGTCCCACTTAAGTCTCAAGTTTTGCGCTTAACAGGTAAGAATTTTTCGTTCTATGGGGTAGCAAATTTCAAAATCGATTTAGCTATGAAGAAGGAAATCTTGCGAAGAGAACTTGCCCCTGATCAATCATTGCAAGATGCAAAGCAACTGGAATTGCAAAAACGCGGCTTAAGTGCTTCTGATTTTGCAGGAAATTGGAATGTGTTACCCATGGCTAGAGGTACAACGTTAGAAGATCCCACCCTTGACCTCTGCGCGCCCAAATATAGTTCGGATTCCAATCGTGCAGAACGTCGGCAAATAACTGTATTTAAGGATGCATCACCGTACCTTTTTCTATCAAATGAAGTTGTTCGTTACAAAGATGCAGCCTCAGCCGACGCGGCATTCAGAGAGCTTTCTGCCGTAGTTAGCGAATGTCGCAATAAGGGTGGAGGAGTTGATATCACTGGTACATTTGCGCCACATGTTTTTCTCGATTTTCCAGTCAATTCAGTTATTTCCTCGTCAAGAACTAATAAAGTTTTCGTGAGATTGACAATTGGTTCAGACAATGAGGCTCGAAGCTTACTGGGGCTTTACCAGTTCAAAAACGACGTCTTTTCAGGACTTTATGTAGTCAAGGTGGGAGCCAACGCATTCACGGATGCAGAAGTCTTACGATGGCTTGAAGTTTCTTCAGAAATCGAAACTCGATTAATCTCATAGAGATTATGAGGAGACAATCGGTTTGGGTTTCTGGAGAAGCGCTTATGGATCTCATACCGATTCTGGGCGGAGATCGAGTTCCGATCGTGGGGGGCGGACCTGCGAACACTGCCAAGGCCGTGGCGCGACTAGGTTACTCAACTTACTTTGTTGGTGGAATTTCTTCCGATGAATATGGCAAAGCGATTGATGAAGAATTATCGAGAAGTGGCGTTGATTTATCGCTTGCGTATAGGGGAGATGAATCTACTGCTCTAGCAATCGCCACAATCGATAACAATGGTTTAGCCAAATATGAATTTGAACTGGAGGAAACTGCGAGCTTTGCATTTGATAAATCGTGGTTACCTTTGGGAGAACCCCAGGTGCTTCATGTGGGTTCGGTGGCAACTTTGATTGAGCCGGGTGCGACGGAGTTATTGAAATGGGTATCGTCGAAATCGATGCCAGTGATTTTTGATCCTAATGTTCGACCTTCGATTCAAAGCAATAAGGACATTTATCGCACATCTGTGGAGCGTTGGATTGGTATCGCAACTATTGTGAAATTGAGTGAGGAAGAGCTAAATTTTCTTTATGGAGATAAATCGGATGCAGTTATTTCTTCATGGATATCGCAGGGAGTATCAATAGTCGTTGTAACGCGCGCAGAAAAGGGATTGCGGGCATATTCCAAGGGATCAGTGATTGAGGTTCCTGCCGTTCAAGTGAATCTGGTCGACAGTGTGGGGGCAGGAGACACGATTGGTGCGGTGTTGGTAGAAGGGGTGCTCGTTCATGGAATTGCTGGGATGGTTGGAGACACTTTGAAATCAGTGCTGGAGAGAGCCGCAAAGGCGGCGGCGATTACCTGTTCGCGAGCTGGGGCTAATCCGCCGTCGCGCGAAGAGCTTGAAGCTTTCTAGGAGAGTCCTGCTTTTTCTGCGAGTTGTACGACTGCGCTTCGGGAGTTAACTCCGAAGACGCTATAGATCTTGATGATGTCTTGCTTAATAGTTGATGATGAATATTTTAGACTTTCCGCCATTTGATCGGTAGTGAGATCTTCTTTGAAGAGGCCGATAATCTGTTTTTGACGCGGAGTTAGCGACTTCATCGATGATGAATATTCTTTTGTATCGACCGACTTGTTTACGAGAAGGTTTCTAATATAGAGGCCACACAATGCGAGAACTCCCTGAGTAGTTTCCGAGTTCGTAAAGTCTTTTTGTGGGGCGTTCATGGAAGTAAATCCAATCGCTCCAATGACGGTATTGCGATGCTTAATGGGAGCTGAGACTGTTACCCCGGCTTCGCTTTCGCCGAACTGGCTTGGGTGCGGATAGGTCTTAACCATCTCTTGTGGCGTGTTGAAAATGCTTATCTCTCCCGTCCGAGCAGCGTCTGTGATGGGCATGGGTGTCCATAACGGAATGCGCGCATGTATGGATCAACCATGGAATTTGCAAAACCATAAGAACCTTGGAGGTCGAGGAATCCTTCTCGCTCAATGACTCCGAGAATTGCACCTCGAGCGTTTATCGAAGCGAGGGTTTTGTTGACGAAATGCGACAGGAATTGATCAGGCTTGGGATCATCTAGGACTGTCTTGGCGAGGTCGGCGATAAGTGCGGTTGTGTTCGTTGTGATCAAGCTGGGCACCCCTGGTCATGTCCGATGGTCTGACCGAAGCCTGCCCGAATATGACCGCACTTCAAAGGGCTTTTTCGGTCATGTAAGGACATAACCGCTGCTTTTATAGGATTCGTCGGTGACTTTGCATCATGCCCTGGATAACGGCGAGATTTCTTTAGAAATTTATGTTGATCAAGGAGCTCGAATCTCATCGATTCGATTTCGCGAGATTGAATGCGCAGTTCCTTTTCGCGGACAGATTCTTACCTGGGGTTGGTATGCGATGGCGCCATGGGCCGGGCGGATCAAAGATGGATTAATTAAAGATCGTGCGGGAAGAGAATTTCAATTACCAATTAATTTGGCAGCACCTCACGCGATTCATGGATTCGGTTTAACTTCGTCGTGGGAAGAGATTGGAAATGGCGCATTTGTGCTGGATTTTCCCGAGCCATATCGCGGTGCTCGAGTAGAACAGAGATTTGAGTTATTAGATAACGCGCTGCGGTGGTCTTTGGAATATGACGATGGTGGATGCGAACTACCTTTCTGGATGGGATTTCATCCTTGGTTCCCCCGCGAACTAGAACGCGGCGGTCCAGTCGAGATTGATTTTCATCCAGGAAAGATGATGGAGCGCGGTCCCGATTATTTGCCGACAGGAAAGTTGATTACACCGACTCCGTCTCCCTGGGATGATGCGTTCACAGAAGTACGTGGAGTTCCGACTGCGTATTGGGAAGATGCTCTTCAGATCAAGATTGAATCTGATGCTCCGTATTGGGTGGTGTATGACCAAGATTCAGATGGCGTGTGTGTCGAGCCACAAACTGCGCCACCAGATGCAGCAAACCTAGGAATTTCCAGCGATACTTACCTTGAAGCGTTATTTGTATTTGAGGAGATTTGATCTGTGATTGACCGGTCGCGATTGAAAGCGCTCCATGTCCGAGAAGAAGAACGTTTCTTGGCGCGAACCCCGAAGAGTCGTGAACTCTTTGAGAAAGCCAAAGACGTGATGCCTGGCGGAGTACCGATGTCGTGGATGACGAAATGGCCCGGTAAATACCCGTTATTTGTGGCTTCGGCGCAGGGTGCACATTTTGTTGATGTGGATGGCAATGACTATATAGATCTCTGCTTAGGCGATACCGGTTCGATGACGGGGCATTCACCGGC
>Ga0214917_10002528_pt1 | contig 22100 bp, 19 predicted proteins | sample LL_1208_BB_MetaG_FD_177983 | JGI IMG/M metagenome (GOLD analysis project Ga0214917, IMG submission 177983) | Freshwater microbial communities from Lake Lanier, Atlanta, Georgia, United States - LL_1208_BB | ecosystem: Environmental > Aquatic > Freshwater > Lake | place: USA: Georgia | collected...
GTGGAGGGGGTGTCGAGGCCGTCCTCGGGCTTGGCCAGCTTCAAACCTTCGGGCTTGGCCGGAAACGGATCGGCGCCGGCAAGCGTCATTGAGAACAGCAAGCAAAGGGAGAGGGGCATGCCTTGAATCCTCCATGGAAGAACAACGGGGAATGTCCGGGGAATTTTTACGGCTTGGCGAGCAAAAGTCCCATGCCAAGGCAAGGCCACAAAACCGGATGATCCATGAATGAGGCATCGATTGGATATTGTGACAGGGGTGATTCATGGTCATGATTGATTCCATCATGGATGATGCCCGTCAACCGAATGCCATTTCACGCCTTCCAGCGAGACCAACAGCATCCCGGCCTGAAACCGCCGGTTTCGCGCCCATGTCATTGGCTGAACTGGATGCCGAGGGCCTGCTCGCCCGGCATGACACCAAGTATCTGATTTCTGAACCGCTCCTTCCCGCCTTGCTGGCCAGGCTTGAACCGGTCTGCCGAATTCTCGACATCGGTGGAAGAAGATCGTTTGGCTACGACAGCCTCTACCTCGACACACCGGACCGCGACCTCTTCAGGGCTCACCATCAAGGAAAGGTGAAGCGATCCAAGGCCAGGTGGCGGATCTACAGAGACACCGGCGCCTGCTTCTTCGAGGTGAAATACAAAACCTCGCCCGAGGTGACTGTCAAAACCCGCCGCGAGGCGCAAGGCGGGCCCGCCGCAACCCTCGATCCCGTCCAAAGGGCGATGCTGGGTGCCTTGTCACCCCTTCCCCTGCAGCCTGTCCTGTGGGTCCGCTACGACCGGATCACCCTGATGGCACTCGACCACTCCGCCAAGTTCACCATTGACACCGGGTTGGAGTTCGTCGGTCAGGGGGGTACGGTCTCGCTGGCCGGCCTGGTGGTGGCCGAGGCCAAGACCCACGGCCCAAGGCCCCGCGGCGAAATCGCGGAGGTCCTTTCGGGAATGCGCGCGCGTTCCGAACGATTCAGCAAGTATTGCGCCGGGGCCATCGCCTTGGGTGAGCACCGGTCACAGTTCCTGCGCCCCGCATGGCGCCTGGCCGAAAGGATCTCGCTCCATGCCCGCGCCGGTTGACCCGACTCTCGCCTTGTCACACGACGCCCACCAAGCGGTTTTCCTGGCCCGGGTGGCGGTGGACGCCTTGGCCGTGTTTGTATTGGTGCGCCTTCTTTACTACCCCAGGCATCGGAACAAGGACTTCGTTTTCTCGTTCACACTCTTCAACGCCATCAATTTCCTCATCTGCCATCTTTTGGGAAATAACACCCTGGAGGTGGGATTCGCCTTCGGTTTGTTCGCGATTTTCAGCATCCTGCGTTACCGCACCGTCGCGGTGCCCATCCGCGAAATGGCCTACCTGCTGGTGTCGGTCACCCTGGGCCTCATCAACGCGCTGGCCTCATTGCCGACAGGTTGGCTGGAGTTGGTGGTGGCCAACGCGGGCCTGCTCGTCCTGGTGGCCGTTCTCGACCGCGACGGCACGCTGCCGCATGAAAACACCCTGATGATCCTTTACGACAAGCCTGAATTGCTGGTCCCTGCCCGAAACGAGGAACTGCTGGCCGACCTGCGGCAGCGGACAGGACTTCAGATCCACAGGGCGCAGGTCGACCGTGTCGACCTGGTGCGGGAAATGGCCCGGATCCGCGCCTACCATTTCACCACCTCAACCGCCTCGGTTTTGCCCGATTCGGGTGGCGAGGGGGACTAGGGAACCGGATTTGACTTGCCGGGTCGATCGTGCTATCAACCAGTAGCATTGCCCGATGGTGTAACGGTAGCACAACTGACTCTGGATCAGTTTGTCTAGGTTCGAATCCTAGTCGGGCAGTATGATCCGTCTTGTCCGGGGTGTAGCTCAGCCTGGCTAGAGCGCCTGGTTTGGGACCAGGAAGTCGCAGGTTCGAATCCTGTCACCCCGACTTTTTTCCAGGGGAAGCCCTTCGGCCAGCAGGTCGAAGGGCTTTCTCCATTCTGGGGAAAGAGTTACGCCAACGAGAGTCAGGTTCAAACAGACGATTTCCAGCAATCGACGCTTGGCGTCGAAATCGGCCCGATCCCATTTGGCGACAAGGTTTTGCGAAAGTTCAAACGCTTTGATCGCTAGATCGGCGTTTTCGTGGCGTCCCCGTGCCTGAGCCTCAACCTCAAGGGTCAATCGTGATTCCCGTTCTCGAAGCTCCCGGCTTTTTCTGGCGAACTGGTCGGCTTCGATCTCTTTCAGCAGCCGCAGGTTGAGCAGTTCGTCTTGCTGGCGTCGGATTTCTGCAAGCTGCTTGGTGATCTCGACAACCCGCTCACTTGCTTCCTTCTGTTCGCTCTGCGTCCGCTTGCGAAGAACCTCGACCACCCAATCTCGCACGTCATCGTCGGCAACACGAAGCGTCTGGAAGATCGCAAGGATTTGCTCGTCCAGGGCGGCTTGCTTGAGCCGGATGCGGGGATGGTCGTCGGCGGTGTACTTCGCGCAACGGTAGTAGAAGTGCTTGCGGACGCCACCGCCCTTCAGTTTCTTGGCGACCGCCTCACCCGTGATCGTGTGGCCACAATGACCGCAGGTGATAAGCTCGCCGCCGTAAAGAAGCTCATGGGCTTGATACCGTCCCCTGACTCTGAAAGTCTGAACTCGCTCCCAGGTCGTAGCATCAACGATGTGATCGTGCGTGCCGGGCCACCATTCGCCCTTGTAGAAAACTTTGCCGATGTACGACTGATCCTGAAGAATGTCCGCGACCTTGCTTCGAGTGAAGCGAGGCTTTGATCTTGTGAATCGGTAGCCTTCCTGCTGAAGTCGCACGACAACTTCATCAATGGTGCAGCCGTGGTAGGCGTACAATTCGTGAATTCTGCGAACGGCGCGGCCATGCTCGGCATGAACGCGAACCAGTGATCGGCCATCTTTCCGGTAGTTTTCGTAGCCATAGGGTGCTTTCTGCGGAAACAATCCCGCCCTCACTCGGCGTTCCACACCCTCCTTCACGTCAACCGATTGCTGTTGAGTCTGGAATGTCGCCATGTTCGCCAAGTTGCGGACGCTCATCCAACCTGCGGGCGTGTGCGGGAAGGGCTGTGACGTGAACTCCACCAGCACCCCATGCCGGTGTTCAAGCTCTTCCAGTTTGCAGAGGTCGTGCGTGTTTCTGATTGCACGGTCCACCTTGTAGAACAGGATTCCATCAAGCATGCCGGCATTCGTGATCGTGTAATCGACCGTTTCGTTGAAGTGACGACGCGCCGTTTCATCAGAGGCCGTTTCCGCGACCTTCGTGAATTTGACGATTTCGCCACCGTGGTGTGCCGCGTACTTCTTCAGGGCTTCTTCCTGAACGTCCAGCGAGAAGCCTTCACGCTGTTGTTCGCGGCTGCTGACTCTGGCGAAGGCGACGAACTTCTTCAAGGCTCATACCTCATGCAACAGGTCAAACAGGTGGACCGTGTTCAGGATGATCTCCAGAGACGCTTCCGGCGTCAGCGGCTGTTTGTACCTCGGCTGGAAGAGGTCGATGGTGCGTGCGATCAGGTCGGGCGTGACCCATTCTGGTGCGCCATCCGGTACACGCTGAGTTGGCCCTGGACTCGGCGTCTGCAATGACGCATGTTGATGACTTCGGGGATGCGTGTCCACAACGGTCCCTTCGCTCCGTTGAGGAGCGGCTGGGACTCGTCAAGGCAAAAAAAGCATCCCGACAAGTCGATTCAGATTGTTCTCACCTTCATCACGGTAGACAAATCTGGTCCGCTTGTAAAGTGAATGCGGAAGTTCGGCCAACGCGACGAGTTTAGCGTTCCGCGACAAATCTTGTATCCGTGCCAGCCTCAGCAGCAAGCCTGTCCCAGACCGTGCTTTGCGAGCGGCCAGTGCTGCCGAGTGCCAGTGTTGTAGGATAACCCGCCTCAACACGATCTTCACGCAGAGACAGACCACGTCAGCCCCTCTTGTTCAGGTTGAAGAACCTCTGCGATCTCGAATTCATCTCCGAATTGAAGGTGCAAAAAAGGTCTGCCGGGACTCCTGCCAGGGTTGGGACTCCAATCCTCTGAGCCTGTCTTTGTTTTGATGGACACCGCCGCGCCCTCTCAGGGATCGCATGGAGATAGACAGGCAGCCTTGGAAAAAAACACGCACCGAAAAACATCCACGGGTTGTGACGACCGTTCCAGACCGCGCTAGAATAGTAATAGCACACCACGACGGTCTGTCGTACTTGCTGGCCCGCGTAGCCGGGTCAGCATGGGCATGTCCTGAATGACACGGAAACCTGCCCGCCCGCGCCGGGGCAAATCGGCGATCCACAAACACCGCGAATCAGTGAATAACCCCGCAAACAGCCTTCAACTGGTTCAGGTGAGTTCGTGTTCGTCGTGAGGTGCTACATGGCCAATCATGTCCAACTGCCCCTTCTGCTGACCCGGCAACAGGCAGCGGAGCGGCTGAGTCTGTCCGTCGTCTCAGTTGATCGGCTGAGAAGAGCAAAGGAACTGGAAACGGTGCGGATGGGCCGGGCCTTCCGTATTCCCGTCGAGAGTGTGACCGCGTTCCTTCTGAAGAAAGGAGTGCGATCATGAACCATGATTTCAACGCATTTCTGCGCGAAGACGTGAAAATCCTCGTCAACAAGTACGCCTCGAAGAAAGGCGTCCAGCACGGTGAATGCTGGCGACTGCTCTACAGCAGGCTTCTTGACGAAACCGCGTTTCGCCCGCCAGAAGATCGGAAACGCTCGAAGATCGACTACGTCGAGGAAGCTGGCCTCCTCGAAAAGCTGCATCAGATCGCCCTGACTCTGAAGTGACGCTAACCCTATAGATACGCCAGATGCGCCAATCAGACGCATCTGGCTAGTATCTACCAACACGAAAGGACAACGCGCGGCCACCAGTAGTGCGGCGGGCCGGAATTGTGAATCCCATGAGTATTATATTCACCAAACCACGCATCTTTAACCCTGAGCCGTTCTTCAAGAAGCGGCCCAGCCCGTTCCGCGACACAGGCTGGGTAACGACTGATGGATTCTGGGGCGAGGCCGATCAGCTTGCCCGCTGCGTCCTGTTGAATCGGTCCTACATGTTGGCAGGCGGTCGTGACTACACTTCCATGATTGCCCTGAATATTGAGCTTGAGCTTCTTCCAGCAGAGGTGTCTGAACTCTGGGGGAAGATCACGAAGAACCTTCGTAGGCACAACTTCGTTGGCCTCTGGGTGAGAGAACCAAGTCCCGTCACCAACCACGTCAACTACCACATCCTCAGCAAGTCTGACGACGCGGACGCTTGCCTACGGAAGAGCATTCCAGCCGGCGTGCCGCACCATCTTCATGTAAAGCCATTCGACAGGCGGCTTGCATGGTACGGCGTGAGGTACGTCGTGAAGGCGAAGACACCCAAATACTTCAACGGGCTGCTGGTGAGCCGGGATCGGTGGATGGCCAAGCGGAGTTTCTTCATCGAGAAAGCCGGGATTGCCAAGTATGGGACTGTCGGCGACTTCTGGGAAAAGGGCAAGACGAAGGTCAGCCTCTGGGGAGAAATCAAGGCGACCGAGAAGAGGATCAGCAACGGGATGACGCTTCCCGGTGCAGAGGAACAGGTCGATTACCTCAACGAGTTGACTCAGGGATACCTGGGGCGGGCGAGGATTTGCAGGGCGGTCGGTTTTCACGCCGCTGACTACCACGCAGCCGGAACTCTGTTTCCGCCTACCTGCACCGTGCCGTCAATGGGAATGGTCCCTTAGCAAGATGAAGGAGGCGTTCAGAAACTTCAAGCGGCTGGCCTTCACGGTCGGTTTACAACTGGTCGCATCGTTGCGACCAGTCGCCATACATACTCGACAACAAGAAAGGGCTGCAATGCTTCTACTTTTCGATGACGACGTATACTCCTCAAACAAAGACGGCGCACGTCTTCTTGCCCGACAGGCTGAGAAGGCGAAGACGACCGTGCAGATCGCCTCAATGGACGGCAGCAACACCGCCTGGACGCGGCTGAACGCTCCGGGCCTCTTGCTGGTCAGCCGTGGCAAAACGGTTCGCATCAGCGGCAAGGAACTGGACGACTTGATTTCTGTCTGCCAAGATGACGGCGACTTCATCGTCGGTCATCCGTCATCCGGCGACTAACCATCAAGTGGCGTTGCCAGCCGCCTTCCGCGCCAGTGTCTTGTAAATCGTCCTGCGTGTCAGGCCCAGGACACGGGCAATTTCGCTCACCGCCAGGTCATCAGCCTTCATGCGGTGAATGGCATCTTCCTTTTCCTTCGTGACCTTGATTCGCGTCCCTGGCTTCCGCCCACCCCAGGTTTTGCCTTCCGCCCTGGCCGCTGCGATGCCGGCGTTGATGCGACTGCGAATGTGTTCCCGCTCCAGCCGCGCCATTGCCATCATGCACGTCAATACGAACTCTCCCATCGGCGTGAATGGATCAAGACCTTCTCTGAGAGAAAGGAAGCCGACACCTTTGGCCTTCAGGTCGTCAATGAAGGCCGAAAAATCCCTCGTATTGCGGCCCAGACGGTCGAGTGCCGCGACGACGATCCGCCCGACCTTGCCCCTGTTCATGTCTCGCATCATGGCCTGAAAGCCGGGCCGGTTCGTGTCTTTGCCGCTCGCCTTGTCGGTATACCAGATGGTTTCTTCAGTCTGCCCCTTCTCCCACGCTTTGAGGGCAGCTTCCTGGGAAGCATGGTCTTGCTTATCGACGGTTGAGACTCGCATGTAGATCGCGATAGCAACGGCATGGGTTCCTCTGAGCGTCTATACTTGCATCAAATGCTCAAGGTAGACACGTCGCAGGGACCGCCCGGCTCGGAGAATGACGGGAAAGACGCGAAAAAAATGAAGGTGTCGCGGCGGCTGTCCAAAGTATACAAGTCAGCCGCGATGACGGGGACGTGAAGCTCTGATGATGACGCTGGATGTCATCACCTCTTTACAACTGGTCCGATCTTTCACTCAGGCAGCCGCATCCGGTCCTCGTTGTCCTTGAGCCACGCCTTGTGTTCCTCGAACCTGGGGCAATGGGACCGGACGATGAGCCAGAACTTCGCGGAGTGGGACGGCTCGGCAAGGTGGACTGGAGCCATCACCAGCGGCCAGTTGAAGCTGACGTTGCTGCGACCGGAACGACCGCCCCACTGGTCCGCTGTGGGCGTCGGCGACTGCTTGTTGACTATTCCGTGCTACCATCCTACGATGATCCCTTTGCGACCAGCAAGTTGCCCAAGCCGTCGTTCCCTGAGTCACTCGACGTTGACCGAGGGGTATCGCTGTTCGGGTTGGCATCTCGGAGGGCCAGTCGAAAATGTCGTGGGCCACGAAACTGCCGAAGCCCGTCTTCTTCGCCTTGTGCGGTGCTTTAGGCTGCTTCGTCGGGGCCATCTTCGGCGAATTCCTGCTGGCCATGACGCACAAGCCGCCGCCCCCACCCCCGCCGCCATCGCCGCCGATGGCCGTCTGCCTTCTGATCGACTGCTCCGGCAGCATGAAGGGGAGCAAGTTGGCAGAGGCGAAGCGCGCCGCCGTCAACTTTGTCCAGCGTCAGGATTTGTCGAAGCATCGCCTCTCGCTCGTTTCGTTCGAGAGTTCCACTCACCGACTGTCGGACTTGTCGCAGTCCGCGACCGACCTGACGATGGCCGCAGACCGGATCACTGACGGCGGCAGCACCAGGATGGACCTCGGCTTGATCGAAGCCGCAGACACGCTGCGGGCCGCGTCGGAGCAGAAAATCATCTTGCTGTTCACGGACGGGATGCCGGACAACAAGGCGGATACCCTGTCCGTGGCGGCGAACGTGAAGGCCGCGGGCGTCAAGGTCGTGGCGGTCGCGACCGATGACGCCGACGTTAGCTATCTGGCATCGGTGACGGGCGACAAGTCCCTGGTGTTTTACACGTCATCTGGGCAGTACGAACAGGGGTTCCTCCGGGCTGAACAGGCAATCTTCAACCGGCAGCTTCTTGAAACCTCGACGGGTGCTTACAGCTACCGTGAGGCACTTGCGCGGGTCGCAGGTTGGACAGCTTGGCTGGCCCTCGGAGCCGGGCTTGCTCTGGGCCTTGGGCAGCTTCTCCTCGTAAGAAGACGCTCTTTCCCATTCGGACAGGTCTGCAAGATTACTTTTGGTGCAGCCGTCGCAGGCTTCTTGGCCGGCGGTGCAGGACAGGTGCTTTACTCCGCAGTTTCGTTTTTGCCATCTGCGGATGTGCTGGTGCGCGTCCTAGCCTGGGTGCTACTCGGTGCGGTTCTTGGTCGGGGGATGGCGTACATTGTTCCAAACCTCGAACCCATGAAGGGAACGGTGGGCGGCGCACTCGGAGCGTTTGTCGGGGTATTGGCATTCCTGTTCATGTCTCAAACGATTGCCGACAGCCTGGGTCGAATTGGTGGAGCCGTGCTGCTCGGTGCGGCCCTCGGCGTCTGCGTTGGTGTGGTAGAAGTTCTCTTCCGAGAGGCGTGGTTGACGGTCGCCTACGGTCCAAAGGAGGTCATCACCGTCACACTGGGGCGTGAGCCAGTGAAGGTCGGCAGCCATCCGAGCAGCACAGTTTACGTCGCAGGGGACGCCGACTTGGAGTATGTCCTGGATCAGGGTCGCCTGACGTGTGTGGATAAGGCCACGGGGAAGTCCGAAGTCCCGATGCCAGGAGTGTGGAAGAAGGTCGGCAACGTGGCCGTCGCGGTGAACACCGCCGACACCAGGGCCGACCCCGCCGGCCTCAGTGGATTCTGGCCTGTGGTATCCACCCCGCCGCCAGTAATGGACGCCAAGATCGCTGAGTCATCCGGGAAGACGGGAACTACCGTTCAAGTGCCGACCGGGAGCTTGGTGTTGTGCCTCGACAATGGGAAGGAAATCACTCTCAGGATCAGCGTCACGATCTTCGGCTCCGACCTGGGCGAAGCGGGGACCGGCGCGGCTCAGGCCGTGGCCCAGGTACAGGGTCATCCAATGAAAAAGGACACGCACGGGTTGGTCAACCTGTCCACGACAACCTGGGCAGTGACCAACAGCCAAGGCGACCGAACTTCGATCCCGCAGGGCATGACGATCACGCTGAAAGATGGCCTGACTATCTCATTCGGATCAAGAAGCGGGGTTGTCCGTTTCCGCACCTGAAGCCACCGTCACCTGGGAAATATCGGCTACGGGGGCTTCCAGGACAGCAATGGCCAGCGAGCAGTCGTCTCCGGTTCGTTCTCGGAAGACTTGGCTGAGGTTTCGTTCCAGGGCCGCAGCAACTTCTGTCTCTGGGTTATCCACAAGCCAGTCGAACATATCGGCAAGAACTCGGCTGACCTCGGCAGTGCGCCGGTTCACCAATGACCCCTCTACGCCATCTGTGAAAAGTGCGAAGGCACTCGGCGGTGGAGTTGAGTCGCACGCATCTCCGCCTTGGATGTCGATGCTCTCGATGGCATCGTTGTCAGTTACGAAGTATGTCTCGTTGGCGAATTCACCTTTTCGCGGGACGGAGACGGCCCGTAGCGTACCTCCGAACGAGCCGACGATCGCGCCGTCACCGAGATGCACGGTCAGCCACCTGCCGTCCGTCGTGGCCAAGACCGCAACAATGGTGCAGGCGTAGCTCTTCAGTGCAGCACCGCTTCTGTCAGCCGCTCGACGCAGCACCCGCTTTAGCGTAGACGCGATCACCCGCTTTCGGTCGTCGGCGACCCCGCCGAACACCTTCTCGATGTTGTCCACCAGCCATGTGGCCAGAACGCGGCTCGCCATCTGTGCGCCCGCCCAGCCGTTGGCGGCGCTACCCGCCCCATCGGATACGCAGACGGCCAGAGCCTCATGACCGCCCAGCAGCGCGCGTCGGGCCGACGACCAAGCATCTTCACACCGGCCCCCAGCCTGTTCGTGCTGTTTGCCAATGACGCTTGCCCCCGCCACTTTCCAACGGCTTGCCTGCGTGGTTACAGGTCGGCCCATCCCTTAATCCCTTCGAGGTCGAGGCTGACCTTTTCGCCGGGCCGGGATTGGGACACCCTTACCACGGACTTCGACAGCCACTCAAAGAACTGGCGGAAGTTCAGGCCACTAAGACGCAGCGGGGGCCGCTTCTTCGAGAACATCGCAAGTGTGGCCATGTCCGCACCAGAGCCGATGCCGATGGGAAAGACGACCAGTTTTCCCTGGGCCTCTAGGTTACAGGCGCGCGGCCCGGCCTGCGTATGCTCCGTCGTCGTGGGCTGCCCGTCCGTCATCAGCACCAGCCAAGGCTGGAAGTAGTCCACGCCCGCCTTCTGGTACTCCTGTTTCCGCGTCTCCAAGCGGTCGAGGGCCAGCGAGACACCTCCGCCGAGGTTGGTGCTGCCGCCCGTGCAGACCATCTCCGGTGGAGAGGCGACACCGCTCAAGCCCTGGAAGTCAAGGACGGTCTGGGCCTGATCGGAGAAGGCGATGATCGCGACCTCGGCACTGGCCCGCGCAATCGGGTCGGCGTGAAGTGCCTCGAAGAACAGCCGCACGCCCTCGTTGAGTTCCTGCATGGGCTGCCCGCCCATCGACCCGGACGCATCCAGGCAGAGCGCGATGGGAACCCGGTTTGTCGGGTTCAGCAACAGGTCTTCGGTTCGGACGATCATCAGGTCACGGGACATGGGTTGCTCCTATAGCTGGATGTTAAGTCATTGGCCCCACCAGGAGTGCATGTACTCAGCCGCCTTCCGTTCGCCGATCTGGAGATGTCGGACAAGGAGGCCGAGTACCATCCCGATTGCTGCACCGGCAATTGCCCACCCCGACGATCCAGCGACGACGCCCCCACTGATTGCGCCCGCCACTATGCCGATCCCACCCGCTGCGAAGATACCGCTATCGACTTTGTTGATCGTGGACCCCGCCACGATCAGGCCGATGACGGTCCCGATTCCTGCTCCCCACATCGCGCCCATGCTGAAGCCATCGTAGTTGCCGAACATCATCAGCAACAGGCCAAGTCCGACTGTGCCGACGATGGCCCCCAAAATGCCGATCCCCGCCGCTTCCAGAAGTGCCTTAACCGGCGCGGCGACAGGCCAGAGCAAAGGGTTCGAGTACCACTCCCCCGCTCCTGGGTAGGCAGAACCTGGCTGGGACGATGCTGTGCTTGCCGGGTGGGTTGGCCCCTGATAACCACCCGACGAAGCCCCGCTCCAGGTCGGGGCGGTCGGAGTGTGTTGCGGCTGGCCCCAGCCTGACGGGTATGTGGTTGTCGTTGTAGGCGCACGGGCAGTGGATGGCTGGGTGCTGGAGTGCGTCCGCGGTGACGAGCTTGCGATCTTCTTGACCGAACGCTGAAGATCAGTTTCGCCGTCTTGTGGAATCGAGTAGGGCCGGACCACACCATCATCGTCCTGCCAGTACCGCTTGTTTTGCGGGAGCAGGCAGAGATCGTAGCCAACAGCGGGCTTCGGCCCGGTGAACACGTTGGCACTTTTCGACAGAGTGAACTCGTAGTTCTTGAACAGCCGAAGCCAGTCCGACACCTTCACCCGCGGTTGCCCCTGGGATGCCGAGTCGAACGAGGCGTTAAATGCTTCCTTGAGGGCGCGGTTCAGATGCGACCAGCAGAACCGCCACGCCCCTTCCGGTGCGCCCTTCGATCCCTTCTCACCCAGCGGGTATGGGAAGTGCATTTTCTTGATGTTTGCTGCACCGTCCGCGCCTCCCTGGTGACTGTAGGGCGGCTTGCCGGGCATCATAATCATGAAGACCAGCGTGGCGACAGCGAACAACTCATGCTCCGCCGTTCGCAAGAAGCGGGTGAAATCCTGCCCTTGGATTTCCGGGGCGACGAAGTTGATCGAGCCTACGGGACATGGAAACCCCTCGACCTGATAGCTGTCGCAGTCCACGAAGAAGACGGAGTTGGCATCCCGCACCAGGATGTTCATGGGGTTGATGTCGCCAAGCAATACCTTCATCCGGTGAAGGTACTCGATGCCTTCGAGGATGCTGATGGCGAGTCGAACGGAGTCCTTCCTGGTCCAGTTCGGGTGCTTCGAGAGCCAGACTGTGGGGATGAACAGCCCGTGGCCGAGGGGTTCACCCGACGCCCGCGACATCAAGAAGCCCCGGAACACACCCTGGCTGTCGCGGACAGCCTCGGTCGGCCAGCAGATTGCCGGGTGTGAGACGCGCCGCGTCACCATTAACTCGATCTTCCGGCGTGCGCCTTCGGTCAGTCGGCTGGGATGGTAGATTTTGCAGAGGACGCCGGGCTGGTCCGTTTCGTAAACCGTGCCTTCTCCCCCGCTGGCCAACCTGTTCGAGAGCCGGACCTGTTGCCCGTTGTAAAGGTAGACACAGCCTGCTTTCTCCACGTCATCTTTTGCGTGAAGCGAGGTTTCAAGACCGCCCTCCAACTTGCTGGTACGGCTGAACGGCTGCGGGACGTTCGAGGTCGGTGAAGGCCGGGGGCGGTGTGGTCGCGGGGGCGGCGAGAAGGTCGATGCGGGTTGCCCGTTCCCCTGACTCTGATCTTGCCCCCAAATATGAGGCGTACCGTTCTGTGGCCCGAACCGGACTACCAGGAGGCTGTTTCTTGAACTGAAGCAGCCTGCCCTCTTCTTAGCGTATATCCAGTCCCGCAGCGTGCGGTCGTTGGTGAGGACGAGGATGCTGTGCTGGGCGATGTGCTGCTCAACGACCCTGGAAATGACGTGATCTGCGACGGCGGTGTGGTCGTCCGCCTGCTCACCGCGTATCTCGGCGATCTCCTTCGAGATCGCCTGCTCGATCCACCGCAGCGCGTCTCGGACAGCCTGGAGCCGGTGGTCGTTTTTCTTCTCGATCCGCTGAAGCTCCTGCACAACCTTCCGCGGAACCAGAATACGGTTGCCCTGAAACTCCTCCGCGTAGTCTTCGAGGAACTGGCCGAAACTCCTGTGCATCAGGAAGCAGGTGTCTGCGAGAATCTTGTGGCTCTTCAGAGCGTCGTGCAGGCGGTCGTGCTTGGTCGATTGTGGCATGTGGCGAACTCCCGCACCCGCACAGCAGCTTCTCGGCCTGTCCGCTCCGATTCATCATGCTGCACTTATCCCATTTACCCTGTCCATGACTTTCCGGGACGCCGTAACTTCTGGCGGGGTCGCCAGACGACCCCAACGCCAGCGGCTTGTTGCCTGTTTCGTGCTACTATCCTACGATAACGGGGTGTGGCTAGCAACGTCGGGATCACCAGCTTGCGGACAGAACTGATGACGTTCGGCAGCCGGATTCGAGAGCTACGGCAGGCGAAGAAGCTGACGCTTCGGGACGTGGCGAAGAAGGTCAAGGTCACGTTCACCTACCTGAGCAAGATCGAGAATCAGAAGCTGTCCTTCGGCGAATTCCCCAGCGACGAGTTGATCGTGAAGCTGGCCCGCGCCCTGGACGCCGACCCTGACGAGTTATTGATCCTGGCCCAGAAAGTCCCCTACGCGATCAGGAAGAGAGTCCTTGAGCGGCCCGACGTGTTCCGCCGGCTGTCCGGCCTGAGCGACAAGAAGCTGGACGCGGTGCTGGAGTTCCTGGGAAAAGGGTGAGGATGTGGTCAGATGGCCGCGTCATGTCACGCAGCCATCAGGCAGGCTTGAATATGACTGTCCCACGCTTCCACGACCGCGCCGAAAAGTTCAACTGGCGACCTGTCACCCCGAATTCGATTTCCAAACCGTTTCTTTCCACACCTGCCCGAAACAAGCGTAATCCACCACATTTGACTATTATATTTTCCCACAGACATATTGCGGATCACCCGCATCCGAATGGAGGCTTGGCATGAACGGATTGGCGGCCATTGCCCTGCTATCCTTTTTCGGAGACGATCCGCTCGGCCCCGGCAACCATGAACGCGCGCTGACCGTCGGCAACCTCAGTCGCGGCTACCTGGCGCATGTTCCGCCTGCTTACGATCCCAAAAAACCGACTCCCGTGGTGCTGGCCTTTCATGGCGGCGGGGCCAACGCCTCGAACATGGTGGGGTTCAGCGGGCTCAACAAGAAGGCCGATGAGGCCGGCTTCATTGCCGTTTACCCCAGCGGCAGCGGCAGGCTGCCCAAGCTTCTCACCTTCAACGCCGGCAATTGCTGCGGCTTCGCCATGACCAACCAAATTGACGATGTCGAATTCACGCGCAAGCTGCTCGATGACCTGGCAAAATCCGCCAATGTGGATTCCAAGCGCGTGTTCGCCACGGGAATGTCCAACGGCGCCATCATGTCGTACCGCCTGGCCTCGGAACTCTCCGACAGGATCGCCGCGATCGCCCCGGTCAGCGGGCCGATGGGTACGGAAACCTGCAGGCCAAAAAGGACCGTGCCCGTCATCCATTTCCATGGCACCGCCGATGAGCACGCCCCATTCCGGGGAGGCAAGGGTAAAGGCCTCTCCGGAACCGATTTTTACTCCGTCGAGCATTCGATCCAGGCCTGGGTGAAGGCCAATGGCTGCGCCAAGGAACCCGTCGTCGCGAAACTGCCCGACAAGGCGAAGGACGGCACCAGCGTCATCCGCAAGACCTATCCGTCCGGCCGCGATGGATCCGAGGTTGTGCTGGTGGTGGTGGAAGGCGGCGGGCACACCTGGCCGGGACAGGAACCCCGGCTCAAGGAGTTGGGTAAATCCACCAAGAACATCTCGGCAAACGACCTGATGTGGGAATTCTTTCAAAAACACCCCATGAAATAACGCCTCTTTGTGCCAATTGCGGTTTTCCGGATAAAATCAAGCAGCACTATCCGCTGCTGACCCACTTTTTTCTTGGACACCACCGATGGCCGACGCGTGGCATATTGTTTCCGGTGGGCGCAAATGGGGGCCACTCACGACTACCCAATTGCGCCAATTCGCCCGCCAAGGAATGGTTACCCCCGCCTGCAAGGTGTCGCAGGGGCCCGACGGACCTTGGGTTTCAGCAAATTTGGTCCAAGGGCTTTTTCCTGAACCGGTTCCCATGGCCACCCCCGGCAACCAACCAATCCCCGTCGCCTTTGGGGTACCCGCCATCCCCAACGACGAATCGCCAAGCTCCAAAGATCACGGCGAACGCTTGCTCTGGCAGGGTCGGCCTTCACAGGTGGTGAACCTGGGCACCTTCATCCTGTGCGGAATTTTCTGCTGGCTGGTGGTGCCCGTGTTTGTCGCCCTGTGGCGTTGGCTTGAGGTTCGCTGCCTGCTTTACGAACTGACCAACCAGAGGTTCAGGGTCACCCACGGGGTGCTCGGCCGGCGGATGGACGAGTTGGAACTTTACCGGGTGAAGGACATGGTGTTCGAGCAGCCATTCTTCCTGCGCCTGTTCTCGCTGGCCAACATCCTGATCGCCAGTTCCGACATCGCCACTCCCCGCGCGGCCATCCGCGCCCTGCCGGCGGAGGAGGCGCGGCAGTTGCGCGAAACCATCCGCGGTTGCGTGGAAAGCCTCAGGGACAAAAAACGAGTGCGTGAGGTGGATTTTCAATGAGCGCAGGCGCCACCGTCATGAAATTGTCAGGGATCGCATCCGGCGGTTTGGTCGCAATGGTGGCGTTTGCCTGGGGAAATCACTTGTTGGGGCCTTTGGGCTCACTATTGTTTGGATTTTTGGCGACAGCCACCCTTTGGCTGGTTTACCAAACCTTTTTTATCGCCAATACATGGAAGACCTTCAGAAGCATCATTGTCATTCCTTTGGCTGTTTTTGTTGCGGTCGGCATATGGAACCCAGCCTTATTCAATTCTGATTTGGCTGATATCATCGAAAAACAGGCCAATACCCGGATAGCGCGCAGAGAAATCGTACAGGTTCTGGCCAGCGATGCCCGATTCCATCAATTGTCCATTTCCACTTTTTTTCACAAAACCACCATGGCCATTGTTCAAGGCGATGTGGCCGACCAGGACGACTGGAACCGGTTGAAGAAACGCATCAAAGAAGAATGCCCCCGGTTTAAAAAAGACTACGGCATCATTTGGAAAGTCACCGTTGGTGGCCAGCAAGCGGATCAGGAATCTTGAATCGCATTTGCTGGAACAAGCCATTCAGCCTGTCGGCAAACCGCACGCCTTCAGGAGGGTCTCCTGGACAGCCAGGTCGTGCGCCGGGCCGAAGGAATCGGGCTTCTCGCCGCGGATCACCCTCGCCATGTCGGCGGCGTCGTCAGCGTAGCGGCTGTACTTGGGAAACTTGATCTCCTGGGATCCTTTTTTGTACCCCGGGCGCTCCTGGGCCAGCGTGACCTTGGCCGTGGGGTTGTCGAGCGGCTGGATATGGAAGGTTCCGCCTGTTCCGCACACCACCAGGTGCCGGCGTTCCCCGCCATCGACCTCCATCGCCGTCGTCTTCACGCTGGCGATGGCCGCGGGATAACTGAACACCGCCATGGCATTGTCGAGCAAACCGTCGTCAACCTTGCCGGCATGCTGGTTCATGCCGAACACCTGCCCGGGCTTGCCAAGAACTCCCACCACCAGATCGATGAGGTGGCAGCCAAGTTCGAACATCATGCCGCCCTTGTATTCGGCAAGGGCCCGCCGGGCAGGCGGGTCCACCACCTTGCTCATGACGGCGTGCACTTCGAAGACATCTCCCAGCCAGCCTTGGGCCAGGAACTGACGCAGCAGGACCACCGCCGGGTTGTACCGGTACATGTAGCCCATTTGAACCATGAGCTTCCGGTGTGTCGCCTCATCCAGGATCTTTTGGAACCGTGACAGCGATTCCCCCGCGGGCTTGTCGATGTGGATGTGCTTGCCCGCGGCGATGGCGGCCTCGGCGTTTTCCAACAGGTCGCGGACCCGGGTTTCCACCAGCACGGCCTGCAGGCCGGGTGTGGCCAGAAGTTCCTCGCGGCTCATGAACCGCACGCCTCGGTAAGCCGGTTGGTTTTCCGCCTGCTTGCGCAACCGCTCGTCCGGTTCCGCGATGCCCACCACCTCGTAATCCGGAGACGCCCGGTAGACGGAAAGCTTGGTGGCGTGGGCGTGGCCGACACCGATCTGTCCAACCTTGATGCGGGGCTTGTCCGCGGCCCGAACGGCGGCTTCGGGGATCAGCGAGAGGGCGAAGGCTCCACCAGACTGCCTGATGATGTCACGACGATTGAAATCCACGCGCCGCTCTCCCCGGGGACATTCCCTTGTCCTGTGGAAGGCCAGTGTCGCCGGCGTTGGCCGCAGGGTCAATCGGAGGGCGGGGGAGAGCGGGAGTTTGGCGTCAGGGCCTCCGGTTCAAACGGATCCGGTTCGCCATTTTGCTTGACCGGCAATGTTCAACGGCCCGCTTATAAAGCACAAACAAGCTATTTTATTTGTCCAAACAGCAGGCGGTTCATGCCGTCTCCAGGCCCACCCACTCTTGGGGCACCCCCATGTTTGAAAGGTGACGAATTAACCCAACCCTTTTATTACGAAAAATCAAGGTTTGGTTGACTCATGCCGATTGTTAAGGATAATTAAGGAAAAGGCCAGCAGGGTCGAGCGTCCATGGGAAACCATCATCAACACCCTAGGCACGGCGAGGGGCATTCGGCCTCTAGATCCAAGCCTTTCTCGCGCATGATCAGCCTTATCGGCCCCGAACGGGCCGATATCACCAACCTTACTGTTTATTGCGTCGCCATCGCCATTCTTTCTCTTGCTTCGCCGATCGCGGTGGAGTCGCTGGTCAACACTGTGGCGTTCGGCGTCCTTTTCTGGCCGGTCTTGGTCATCTCGATGGTGCTCATGGCCTGCCTGGCTTTGGCAGCGGCGATCCGCGCCATGCAGGTTTTCGTGGTGGAGTGCCTGCAGCGACGGCTTTTCGCGCGGGTGGTGGCGGACTACGCCAACCGGTTTCCAGCCTTGGCCCTCGACCATTTCCGGCACCAAAGCGGCCCGGAGTTGGCCAACCGTTTCTTCGATGTCCTCACCCTTCAGAAATCGGCCGCCACCCTGCTGCTCGATGGATTGGCCCTGGTGGTCACCACGATGGTGGGCTTGGCCGTGCTGGCCACCTACCACCCGTTTCTTTTGGTTTTCGGCGTCGCCTTGATCGGCTTGGTTGGGTTCCTGATCCTGGTTTTGGGCTGGGGAGGCGTGCGCACCAGCATTCATGAATCGCACGCCAAGTATGATGTCGCCGCGTGGCTTGAGGAACTGCTGAGGTGCCACCGGGTGTTCAAGTCTCCCGGCGGCAGGCAGTTGGCCCTCGACAAGGCCGATTCCCTGGCCTTGCACTACCTTGATGCCAGAAAAGAACATTTCAGCGTTGTTTGGAGGCAAACCCTGTTCGCCCTGGGTGTGCAGGTCGCCGCGAATTCCGTGGTGCTTGGATTGGGCGGCTGGCTGGTCATCACCAGGCAACTCACCTTGGGCCAGCTTGTGGCTTCGGAAATCATTGTTTCCCTCGTGGCTTCGTCCGTCAGCAAGCTCGGGAAATACGCTGAAACCTGGTACGACCTGATGTCGAGTTCCGAGAAGATCGGGCTGGTCACCGGCATGTCACTCGACAGGGAAGGCGGCGAGGCGATTCCCGACAGCGGTCCTGGCCTCGCTGTGCGTGTAAGCAGGGAAGGCTCGCCGGCCTGGCAGGTCGCCGGGGGTGCCAAGGTGGCGTTGGCCGGTCCGGCGGGCTCGGGCAAAACCCGTTTGCTGGAAACAATCTGCGGCTTGGCGGATCCGGAAAAACTCCAAGTCGAGATCGATGGCATGGACATCAGGAACCTGTCCCTCGACAGCCTGCGCGGATGCGCCGCCTATGTCGGTGAGGGGACGGGTTTGGTGCAGGGAACAGTCCTGGAAAACCTGCGCATGGGCCGTGTCCATGTGCCACTGGCGGCGGTCACCTCAGCCTTGGACATGGTTGGAATGCGCGGCGGCGTTCAGGCCCTCCCCTCGGGCCTGGACACCCCGGTGGTGCCGGGAGGTTCGCCCTTCTCCCAAAGCCAGGAAATCCTTTTGGCATTGGCGCGGGCCATCGCGGGCCGGCCCCGCATTTTGGCCATCGACCGCGTGCTCGACGGACTCGACCCCTCGACTATGGACATGGTGATGCGCGGACTCACAAGCCCTTCAGCCCCATGGACCCTTCTGGTCGCCACCCACCGGGACGAGATCATGGTGAGGTGCGACAGCATGGTCTCCTTGCCCGGGGATAACCACTTCGAATCCTCGATTCACGGATACCACTCGGCTTCCGGGAGCATGTCACCATGATTGTTCGGGCGGGGGGAATCCCGGCTTTTGCATCCATGGCCACGCCAACGGCACTTGAACGCGCCGCCACACCCGCCTTGGCGCGGCACACGGGATGGTTTTTGTTGTTGCTGTTCGTGCTACTGCCAGTGGGGTTGGCATTTGTGCCATGGCAGCAGACGGTGCGGGCGAGGGGCCAATTGATCGCCTACGCCCCCACCGAAAGAAAACAGACCATCACGGCGCGCGTGAGCGGACAGATCGGCCGCTGGCGTGTGGTGGAGGGTTCAAGGGTTAAGACCGGTGATGTTCTTGTCGATATTAATGATAATGACCCCGAGCTTGCCAACCGGCTTGAGGCTCAGAAGCAATTTTTGCTCAACCGCCGCAAGGCCGCCGGGGAAGAGGTTGCCGAGCAGGCCAAGGCTGTAGACGCCCAGGTGAAGGCGCTCGATGCCGCCGTGAAGGCCGCCAAGGCAAACCGGGAGGCTTCCTCCATGCTGGTGGATGTGGCCAAGCAGGCGCGGGCGAACACGAACTTCGCCTCCGACTTTGAAGGCCAACGATTCCAAATGTACGAAAAGCTCTACCAGGACAAGCGTTTCGGCGGCCTGGAGTCGGCACTCAACCGCGACGAGGCAAAAATGCGCGCCGACCGCGCCGCCACCGAGGTGAAGCGCGCCGACGCCGAGATCAAGCGGTCGGAAGCCTCCCTGGTCACCAGCGATTCCCTGGTGCTGCAGGCCGAGGCCACCGGCCTTTCCAATGTGGCGACGGCGCGCCGCGACCTGCACCGGGCTGAACAGAACCTCTTCTCCATCGAACGCGACATTCAGGAACTCGATAACCGCATCGAACGGTTCAAGGCGCGCATCGTCACATCACCCTGCGACGGCACGGTGTTCCGGATTTCCGCGAATGTGGCCCAGGGCGGACAGTATGTGAAGGAGGACGAGCAACTCGCCGTCATCGTGCCCGACTCTGCCGAGAGGGTGGTCGAACTCGTGGTCGATGGGGTTGACGCGCCGGTCATCTCGGCTTTCATCGAGCAGACGGGCGAGGCGCCGCATGTCAGGCTGCAGTTCGAGGGTTGGCCGGCCATCCAGTTCGCCGGTTGGCCATCGCTTGCCACCGGCACATTCGGCGGGAAGATCAAGCAGATCGACGCCACCGACTGCGATGGCAACGGCAGGTTCAGGGTGCTGGTCGAGCAATCGGCGCTGGAACAGGCGGACATCTGGCCCGACGGCAACAGGCTGAGGCAGGGCAACCAGGCTGTCGGCTGGATCTTCCTCAACAAGGTTTCCTTGGGATACGAATTGTGGCGGAACCTGAACGGCTTCCCGCCCGTTTCCGACACCCAAGGCGCGGCCAAGGACAAGCCCAAGCCGCCCAAGGTGAAGTCATGAAAAGCGCGCGGCCATGGATGGCCACCTTACCGCACGCCGCCGTCCTGCTGCTGGCCATCTCGGCTGGTCAGGCCAGCGCCCAGGATCCGGAATCGAGGCCGGCGCCTCCTTCCATTCCGGCACCCCGCCCGGTTGAACCAGCGCCCGGCCAGGTTCCCCCGCCGCCGCCCAAGGACCTTCCCCCGATCCTCGGCGCCATTCCCAGCCAGGGCGGCCCGCTGGGGCTCGATGAAGTTCTCGATTCCGTGGAGCAGAATTATCCGTTGCTGCGGGCCATCGAACAGGAGCGTTCGCTCGCCGGCGGCAAGCTTGTCTCAGCCATGGGCGCCTTCGACCTCAACCTGAACGCCTCCGCCGATGGCGTCGGCCCCGCCACATACGACAGCATCCGCAGCAACCTGGGGGTCAACCAGGCGCTGCAAAACGGCGGCATGGGGCTGTTCGCCGGCTATCGCAACGGCTACGGCGAATTCCCCACCTACAACCTTGGCCAAAAAACGGCCGATGGCGGCGAGTTGCGCGCCGGCATCAGCATCCCCCTGCTGAGGGACCGCACCATCGACCGCCCCCGCGCCGGCCTCCAGCAGGCGCGCCTCGATGTGCAGATCGCCGAGCCAACCATCGAGAGGCAACGGCTCGACTTCCTGCGCGCCGCCACCCGGACTTACTGGAACTGGGTCGCCTCCGGCCAAAGGCTCCGGATCGCCAGGAACCTCCTCAAGCTCGCCGTTGACCGCGACGAGCAGCTCAAGGCGCGGGTGGAGGCGGGTCCGCTGGCCAACATCGAGCGGGTCGACAACCAGCAGAACATCGCCCTGCGCAACGGCGTGCTGGTGCAGGCGCAGCGAGGCTTCCAGCAATCGACCATCGACCTGTCGCTGTTCCTCCGCGACGGCACGGGCAGCCCGACACTCGCCGGGCCCGACAGGCTGCCGGCGTTCCCTATTGTCCAGCCTGTCAGCGTGGCCGTCATGGACGACGCCTTCGACCGCGCCTTCCAGATGCGGCCCGAACCGCTGCGCCTGAGACTCCAGCGCGAAAAGGCCCTGGTCGATTACCGCCTGGCTTCGAACCAGATGATGCAGTCGGTCAACGCGGTGGTCTCGGGCTCGCAGGATGTCGGCTACGGCAGCAGCGCGCTTTCGGGGCCCAACGGGCTCGACCGTTCCAACCTCAACGCATCGCTTGTGTACAATTTTCCGGTTCAGCAGCGGGAGGCGCGGGGCAAGGTGCTTCAGGCCCAGGCGCTCATCGCGCAGATCGACCAACAGCTCCGCAACGCCGAGGATGTGGTTCGCGCCGAGGTGCAGGACACCTTTTCCGCCATGGAGCGGGCCTACGAGTTTTTCCTTCAGGCCAAAAAGCGCGTGGAACTCGTCAGGCTGGTGGCGGAGGCGGAACGCGAGCAGCTCAGGCTTGGCCGCAGCGACATCCTGCGCGTGACGCTCCGCGAACAAGCGGTGTTCGACGCCGAGCTATTGGAGATTGGCGCCCAGCAGGATTACTTCCGGGCGCAGGCCGACTTCCGATTCGCCCAGGGCCTGGGGAAC